>Ga0076929_100143_pt1 | contig 137798 bp, 128 predicted proteins | sample HotLakConUCCSL28_FD_87104 | JGI IMG/M metagenome (GOLD analysis project Ga0076929, IMG submission 87104) | Hypersaline microbial mat communities from Hot Lake, Washington, USA - Hot Lake Consortium UCC-SL28 (version 3) (version 3) | ecosystem: Environmental > Aquatic > Thermal springs > Hot...
CTGGGCGACGAGCCGCCGCTCGGCCTCGCCGAAGCGGGACCAGGTCTCGGGCGAGGCCGAGCGGCGGCTCGTCGCCCAGCTCCTCACGCTGATGGACGGGCTCGAGCCGCGCGAGAACGTCGTCGTCATCGGCGCCACCAACCGGCCGGACGCCATCGACGAGGCGCTGCGCCGGCCAGGCCGTTTCGACCGCGAGATCGTCATCGGCGCGCCGGACATGGAGGGGCGGCGGCAGATCCTCGCCATCCACACCCGCGGGATGCCGCTGGGCGAGGACGTCGACCTCGACGCCATCGCCCGCTCCACCCACGGCTTCGTGGGCGCCGACCTCTCCGCGCTCTGCCGGGAGGCCGCCATCGACGCCGTGCGCCGCATCCTGCCGGACATCGACATCCGCCAGGACGTTCCCGCCGAGATCCTCGAGAACCTGAGGGTCGAGCGGCGCGACTTCGAGGAGGCGAGGAAGCGCGTCCAGCCGTCGGCCATGCGCGAGGTGATGATCGAGGCGCCGAACGTGACGTGGGACGACGTCGGCGGGCTCGAGGCGGTGCGCCGGAAGATGCGCGAGGGGATCGAGCTGCCGCTGAAGAACCCCGACGCGTTCCGACGTCTCGGCATCCGGCCGGCCAAGGGGTTCCTCATGTTCGGCCCGCCGGGCACCGGCAAGACGATGCTCGCGAAGGCGGTCGCCCACGAGGCCGAGGCAAACTTCATCACGGCGCGCTCCTCCGACCTCCTCTCCAAGTGGTACGGCGAATCGGAGCAGCAGGTGGCGCGCCTCTTCCGCCGCGCGCGGCAGGTGGCGCCGACCGTGATCTTCATCGACGAGATCGACAGCCTCGTCCCCGCCCGCGGCGGCGGCCTGGGCGAGCCGCAGGTGACCGAGCGCGTCGTCAACACGATCCTCTCCGAGATGGACGGGCTCGAGGAGCTGACGGGGGTGGTCGTCATCGGCGCCACCAACCGGCCGAACCTCGTGGACCCCGCGCTCCTGCGCCCGGGGCGCTTCGACGAGCTCGTCTACGTGCCCGTGCCCGACGGACCCGCCCGCAGGCGCATCCTCGAGATCCGGACGCGCGAGATGCCGCTCGACGCGGACGTTGACCTCGGCGCCTTCGCCGACCGCGCCGAGCGCTACACCGGAGCGGACCTCGGGGATCTCGTCCGCCGCGCCGGCCTCGAGGCGCTGAAGGACGGCGGCGAGACGGTCACGCGCGCCCACTTCGACAAGGCGTTCGAGGAGACGCGCGCCTCCGTCACACCGGACATGGAGCGCGAGTACGATGAAATTCTCAGGACACTGAAGCAGGAGGGGCCGCGCCGGCAGGCAATCGGCTTCATTCCGCCGCAGGCCCGCCCCGCCTGATCGGCCCGCGCTACGCGGCGGAGGCCCGGCTTCCACCGGGTTCTTCTTCATTTTCTTCGGAACCATCCTCTGCCGTTTTGCGTCATGAACCTGAAAGGTTCGCCACCCGGCGGGCCATCACGGTTCAAAGGCGAGGAACGGATCCCTTGATCTCCCGACCCAATTCCGTCCTCATCACCGGCGGCGCGGGCTTCATCGGCGCGCACCTCGCGGCGGAGCTCATCGCTCACGGCATGCGCGTGCGCGTGATCGACACGCTCGACCCGCAGGTGCACGAGGAAGGCGCCCGGCCGGGCTATCTCGACCCCGACGTGGAGCTCGTCGAGGGCGACGTGCGGGACGGCGCGGCCGTGCGGCGGGCGCTCGCCGGCGTCGATGCCGTCTGCCACTTCGCGTCCGCCGTCGGCGTCGGGCAGTCCATGTACGAGATCGCCCGCTACACCTCCGTCAACGACGTCGGCACCGCGGTGCTCCTCGAGGCGGTCGCCGAGGCCGACGTCTCGCAGATCCTGCTCGCCTCCTCCATGAGCATCTACGGCGAGGGCGCGACGCGTGGGCCCGCCGGCCCGGTCGACCCGCCGGACCGGACGCCCGAACAGCTGAAGGCCGGGCGCTGGGAGCTCGAGGGGCCGGACGGCGTCGCCCTCGAGCCCGTCGCGACGCCCGAGACGAAGCGCCCGGCGCTCGGCTCCATCTACGCGCTCAACAAGTTCACCCAAGAGCGCATGGCGCTCGTGTTCGGGCGGGCCTACGGGCGCAAGGCCGTGGCGCTGCGCTTCTTCAACGCCTACGGCCCCCATCAGGCGCTCTCCAACCCCTACACGGGCGTCCTCGCGATCTTCGGCGCGCGGCTCCTCAACGGGCGGCCGCCGATGGTGTTCGAGGACGGCCACCAGCGGCGCGACTTCGTCCACGTGCGCGACGTCGCGAGGGCCTGCCGTCTCGCCCTCGAGACGCCGGAGGCCGACGGCGAGGTGATCAACGTTGGCTCCGGCGAGGGGCGGACGGTGCTCGACGTCGCCCGCGCGCTCGCCGCCGCCACGGGGCGGGCGGATCTCCTCCCCCACTGCACGGGCAAGTATCGCGCCGGCGACATCCGCCACTGCTTCGCCGACCTGTCGCGCGCCCGAAGGATCCTCGGCTACGCGCCGCAGGTTCGCTTCGAGGACGGGCTCGTGGAGCTCGCCTCGTGGCTCTCCACCCAGGTCGCCGTCGACCGCGTGGACGACGCCACAGCCGAGCTCGCCCGGCGAGGGCTCGTGGCATGACGGGCGGACGCAGGGACATCGGCGCCGCGGCGCGCGAGCTCGGCGTCGTCGAATGGATCAGGCCCGACGAGGCCCACCGCGTCCCGGCGATCCTCGAGCGCATCGAGCGGCTCGGCGTGCGGCGCCTGCGGACCGGCGTCTCGTGGGCGGACTACCACCTGCCCGACGGGGCGGACTGGTACGCCTGGCTCCTCCCCGAGCTCGCGCGGCGCGTGGAGGTGCTGCCGTGCTTCCACTACGTGCCACCCACCCTCGGCGTCGTGCCGAAGACGAGTGCGCCGCCCCGCGACCCGAAGGCGTTCGCCGACTTCCTCGACGTCTTCGTGAACCGCCACGGCGACGCCTTCGAGTGGGTGGAGCTCTGGAACGAGCCGACGAACCTTCTCGACTGGGACTGGCGGCTCGATCCCGAGTGGCGGATCTTCTGCGAGATGGTGGGGGGCGCCGCCTACTGGATGCGCCACCTCGGCAAGAAGGTGCTTCTCGGGGGGAACTGCCCGACGGACCTCAACTGGCTCGCCCACGTGGGGCGCGGCGGCGTGCTCGAGTACGTGGACGCCGTCGGCCTCCACGCCTTTCCCGGCACCTGGTCCATCGACTGGGCTGGCTGGGACGAGGAGCTCGCGACAGTCCGCGCCTGTCTCGACGCGCTCGGATCCCCGCGCCCGCTCTGGATCACCGAGGCAGGTTTCTCCACCTGGCGGCACGACGAGGGGCGGCAGGCCCGCGAGCTCGTCGCGGCGCTGCGCACCGACGCCGACCGCGTCTACTGGTACGCCCTCGACGATCTCGCCACCCATGTGGAGACGCAGCAGGGCTTCCACGTCGACGAGCGGCACTACCATTTCGGCATCTACCGGCAGGACGGGACGCCCAAGCTCGCCGCGCGGGCGCTCGAGACGGGGGGCGGCGCGCGGCTCGCCGAGGTGGTGGAGCTCGCCGCGCCCCGCATCCACACTGCGGCGCCTCGCGTCGTCGTCACCGGCGGGGCGGGCTTCCTCGGGTCGAACCTCGTCGATTCCCTCGCATCCGACGGGCACGACGTCCTCGTCCTCGACAGCCTCGCCCGGCCGGGCGTCGAGGAGAACCTCGAGTGGCTCGCCTCCCGCCACCGCCACGCCGTCGCGGCCGAGGTGGCCGACGTGCGCGATCCCCACGTCGCCGACGACCTCGTGCGCGGTGCGAGCGCGGTCGTCCACCTCGCGGCGCAGGTGGCCGTCACGACGTCCATCGTCGACCCCGTCGCCGACTTCGAGGTGAACGCGCGCGGCACGCTCAACGTGCTGGAGGCCGTCCGCCGCCGCGCGCCGGAGGCCCCGGTCCTCTTCGCCTCCACCAACAAGGTGTACGGGGAGCTCCTGCCCTGGGAGGCCATCGTGCGCGAGGGCGAGCGCTACCTGCCGCGCGAGCCGTCCAGGCGGCAGGGCGCGGACGAGGACACGCCTCTGTCGCTCCACAGCCCCTACGGCTGCTCGAAGGGCCTCGCGGACCAGTACGCCCTCGACTATGCGCGGGTGTTCGGCCTCAGGACGGCGGTCTTCCGCATGTCCTGCCTCTACGGCCCGCGCCAGTTCGGGACGGAGGACCAGGGGTGGGTCGCCCACTTCGTCCTCGCCGCCCTCTCGGGCAGGCCCATCACCATCTTCGGCGACGGCTACCAGGTGCGCGACCTCCTCTATGTGGAGGACGCCGTTTCGGCGTGGCGTGCGGCGCTCGCCGACCCGCCGCGCGTCGCCGGCCGTGCGTTCAACCTCGGCGGCGGCCCGCACAACGCGCGCAGCCTGCGCGAGATCCTCGCCGCCATCCCCGAGTTCACCGGGGCGCGGCCGGACATCCGATTCGCCGATTGGCGGCCGGGCGACCAGGCCTGGTACGTCTCCGACACATCCGCCTTCACCGCCGCGACGGGCTGGCGCCCGACCATCCCGGTCGCCGAGGGCCTCCGCCGGCTCACCGCGTGGCTCGCCCTGATCGCCCCCGCGGCGCCAGACACCGAGGAGCTCCGCGCATGAGGGTCGCTCTCGTCAACCCGCACTGGACCTTCGACGGCAGCATCTATTTCGGCTGCCGCGAGCCCCACCTGCCGCTCGAGCTCGGCGCCGCCCGCGTCCTCCTCGAGGCGGCGGGCCACGAGGCGGCCATCGTGGACGCCCACTTCTTCGGCCTCTCCCATGCGCAGATGGCGGCCGAGGTGGCGGCGTTCGCGCCCGACATGGTCGTCGTCACCACCGCGCCGACGTACCTCTTCTGGCGCTGCGCCCCGCCGGAGCTGCGCGTGCCTCAGGAGGCGCTGGCGGCGCTCTCCGGCGTCGACGCGCTGAAGGTCGCCGTCGGCCCCCACGCCTCGACGACGCCGCGCGCCGCCATGGCGAAACTCGCCGTCGACGTCGCGGTGATGGGCGAGTGCGAGGAGGCGCTGGTGCGGATCGCTGACGGTGAGCGGGCGATCCCCGGCACCATCGTCCGCGAGGGGGGCGGCACGCGCCAGTTCGGCGGCCCGCTCGCCACGCGCTTCTGCGACCTTCCGCCGATCCGCTGGGGGCCGCAGTGGATCCGCCGTCACGGCCACCACCACCACCGCTTCGACGCGATCCCCGACGCGCCGGGCGCCGAGGTGGAGGCCTCGCGCGGCTGCCCCTTCGCCTGCACCTTCTGCGCCAAGGAGAACTTCCGCGACGCCTACCGCCGCCGCGACCTCGGCGCCCTCCTCGCCGAGATCGACGGCCTCCTCGCCGACGGCGCGCGCTACCTCTACTTCATCGACGAGATCTTCCTGCCGAACGCCGAGCTCCTCGAGGCGCTCGTGGAGCGGGACGTCGTCTTCGGCATCCAGACGCGCATCGACCTCTTCAAGCCCGACATGATCCGCCTTCTCGGCCGTGCGGGCTGCGTGTCGGTGGAGGCCGGGGTGGAGAGCCTCACGCCCGAGGGGCGCAACCTCCTCGCAAAGAAGTGCAAGCTTTCCACCGAGGAGCTGGCCGAGCGTCTCGTCATGGCCAAGGACCACATCCCCTTCGTGCAGGCGAACCTCATCGAGGTCCCCGACGACGACGACGCGCTCGTCGCCGCCTGGCGCGACCGGCTGCGCGAGAATGGGGTCTGGGCGAACGACCCCGTGCCGCTGTTCCCCTATCCCGGCTCGCCCGACTACCGGAAGCTGTGGGGCTTGCCGGATGACAAAGCCTGGGAGCGGGCGGTCGACTATTACATCGGCACATTCACCGGTTTCAGCGACATCCAGGAGGACCGGCCGGTTCCCCTCGACCGGCTGGAGAGGCAGGCGGCTTGACGCAGATCGAACGTGTACTGATGACCGCCGACACAGTCGGCGGCGTGTGGACCTATTCACTCGACCTCGCGAAGGCGCTCGGCGCCGAGGGCGTCAAGGTGACGTGCGTCGCCTCGGGCGGGCGCCCCTCGCCCGCGCAGGAGGCGGCCGCGGCCGCGATCCCGAACCTCACCCTCGTCGGCCTCGACGGGCGGCTCGAGTGGCAGAGGGACTGCGAGGACGACCTCGCCGCGCTCGACAGCCTCCTCCTCGGGATCGAGGAGGACGAGCGGCCCGACGTCGTCCACGTCAACGGCTTCGCGCAGGCAGCGGCGGGCTTCTCGGCGCCGGTGGTGCTCGTGGCGCACTCCTGCGTCGGGACGTGGTGGCGCGCCTGCCATGGCGGGCCTGCGCCGGCGGAGTGGAACCGCTACCGCGGCAGGATCGCGGCCGGCCTTGCCGCCGCCGATGCCGTGGTGACGCCGAGCGCGGCCTTCCTCGCGACCTTCTGCGCCGAGCACGGCCGCCCCGCCCGCGCGCGCGCCATCCACAACGGGCGCGACGGGTCGCTGTTCTGCCCGCGCCGGAAGAAGCCGTTCGCGCTCGCCGCCGGCCGCCTGTGGGACGAGGCGAAGAACACGTCCGTCCTCGCTGAGGTGGCGCGGCGGGTCGACCATCCGATCCTCGTCGCCGGTGAGGGCGCGCCCATCGCTGACGCCCTCAACTTCGTGAGCCTCGGCCCGCTCGAGCCCGGGGCGCTGGCACGGCGGATGGGGGAGGCCGCGGTGTTCGTGGCGCCGGCGCGCTACGAGCCATTCGGGCTCGCAGTCCTTGAGGCGGCCCTGTCGGGTGCGGCGCTGGTCCTGTCCGACATCGCGACCTTCCGCGAGCTTTGGGACGGGGCGGCGGAGTTCGTCGACCCGCAGGACGCCGGCGCCATCGCCGCGGCTGTGGACCGCCTCCTCGCCGACGGCGCTGCGGCGTCCGCGGCCGGCGCCGCGGCGAGGCGCCGAGCCCGCCGCTATGGCCTCGAGCCGATGGGGCGCGCCTATCTCGACCTCTACGGCGGGCTCGTCGCCGAGCGCCGCGGCCGCTGGCCTGCGCACGCGCTGCCCATGGAGGCGATGCGGTGAGGATCACATTCGTCGTCCACGCCTGCGCGTCCTGCTGGAACAACGGCAACGCCCACTTCCTGCGCGGCGTGGTGACGGCACTCCAGCGCGCCGGCCACGCCGTTGAGGTGCTGGAGCCAGCCGGCGCGTGGAGCCGGCAAAACCTCCTTGCCGACGGCGGGGCGGGCGCGCTCGACGGCTTCGCCGCCGCCTTCCCGACGATCCGGCCGGAGCTTCACGCCTCCACCGCCGACGCCATCGAGCGCATCGCCGCCTTCGCGCCCGATCTCGTCGTGGTCCACGAGTGGAACGAGCCGATCCTCGTCAACGCCATCGGCCGGGAGCGGAAGCGCGGCGCGCCATTCACCCTTCTCTTCCACGACACCCACCATCGCGCCGTCTCGAGCCCGGAGGAACTCGCCCGCTTCGACCTCTCCGGCTACGACGGCGTCCTCGCGTTCGGCGCCTGCATCGCGGACATCTACGCCCGCCGCGGCTGGGGGCGGCGGGTGTGGACGTGGCACGAGGCGGCCGACGCCGCGCTGTTCCGCCCGCGCGATCGCGAGCCCGAGAGGGACGTCGTGTGGATCGGCAACTGGGGCGACGGGGAGCGCACGGAGGAGCTCGCCACGTTCCTCCTCGATCCCGTGACGCGCCTTCGCCTCGCCGCCACCATCCACGGCGTGCGCTATCCGGACGATGCGCAGGAGGCGCTGGCGGCGCGCGGCATCCGCTTCGGCGGCTGGCTGCCGAACCATGCCGTGCCGGACGCCTTCGCGCGGCACCGCGCGACCGTCCACGTCCCGCGCCGGCCCTATGCGCGGGTGCTGCCAGGCATTCCGACGATCCGCGTCTTCGAGGCGCTCGCCTGCGGCATCCCGCTCGTGAGCGCGCCGTGGGACGACGCCGAGGGCCTGTTTCCCGAGGGTGCGTTCCTGACGGCGCGGGACGGCGGGGAGATGGAGCGCCACCTCGCCGCGGTCCTCGCCGACCGCGATCTTGCCGCGTCGCTGCGCGAGACGGGCCTCTCTGCGATCGCAGAGAGGCACACCTGCGACCATCGCGCCGCCGAGCTCCTTGCGATCCACGAAGCCATCGCGGCCCCGCAGGGCGGAGCGGACTTCGCCGAGATGCGCTCGCCCGGGCGTGAGAAGGCCGCTTCCCATCAGGCAGCGAGGAATCCCGTCGGCGCCGAAGCGGGCGCGCCATTGTCGAGGAGGGCCGCATCGTGAACTTCGCATTCTTCGGCTCGAGCCTCGTCTCCGCCTACTGGAACGGCGCCGCCACCTACTATCGCGGGCTTCTCAAGGCGCTCGCCGACAGGGGCCACAGGATCGCCTTCTGCGAGCCCGACGCCTTCGGGCGGCAGGAGAACCGCGACATCGCCGACCCCCCGTGGGCGCGCGTGGTGGTCTATCCGCCGCGCGAGGACGCCATGGATGCGGCCCTCGACGAGGCGCTCGCGTGGGCGGACGTCCTCGTCAAGTGCTCGGGGGTGGGCGTCCTCGACAGGGCGCTCGAGGCGCGGATCTCGGCGGCGGGAGCGCCGGGCCGCTCGGTGCTCCTCTGGGACGTGGACGCGCCGGCGACCCTCGACAGCCTCGCGGCGGACGCCTCGGACCCGCTGCGCGCGCAGATCCCGGCCTTCGACGCCATCATGACCTACGGCGGCGGCGACCGCGTCGTCTCGGCCTACGAGGCGCTCGGAGCGCGGCGGTGCGTCCCCGTCTACAACGCCGTCGACCCCGCGACCCACCACGCCGTCCCGCCGGACCCGGAGTTCTGCGCGGACCTCTCCTTCCTCGGCAACCGCCTGCCCGACAGGGAGGCGCGGGTGGACGAGTTCTTCCTTTCCGCCGCGCGCGCCCTCACCAGTCACGTCTTCCTCCTCGGCGGCAGCGGCTGGCAGGACAAGGCGGTGCCGCCGAACGTGCGCCGCCTCGGCCACGTCTTCACCCACGACCACAACGCCTTCAACGTGACTCCGAAGGCCGTCCTCAACATCAACCGCGAGAGCATGGCGCGCTACGGCGCCTCCCCGCCGACGCGCATCTTCGAGGCGGCGGGCGCCGCGGCCTGCATCGTCTCTGACCGCTGGGAGGGGATCGAGCGCTTCCTCGAGCCCGGCTCGGAGATCCTTCTCGCCACCGACGGTGCGGAGGTCGCCGCGATCGTCGAGACGCTCGACCACGACGAGGCGCGCGAGATGGGGGTGCGGGCCCGCCGCAGGGTCCTCGCCGAGCACACCTACGCGCACCGCGCCGCCGAGGTGGAGGCGCTTCTGGAAGGGCGCGATGCCTGGCAGGAGGCTGTCTGATGGCGCGCCTCGTCTTCATCGGCCTGTCCGTCACGTCCTCCTGGGGGAACGGGCACGCCACCACCTATCGCGGGCTCCTGAAGGCGCTGTCGCGGCGGGGGCACGAGATCGCGTTCCTGGAGCGGGACGTGCCCTGGTACGCGCAGAACCGCGACATGCCGGCGCCGCCCTGGTGCCGCACGGTGCTCTACGACGATCTCGCCGACCTCGAGGCGAAGGGGGGCGCCGCCGTGGCGGAGGCGGACGCCGTCGTCGTCGGCTCCTACGTGCCGGAGGGGATCGCCGTCGGGCGCTGGGCGATGGAGCACGCCCGCGGCCCCGTCGCCTTCTACGACATCGACACGCCCGTGACGCTCGCAAGGCTCGAGGCGGGGGAGGCGGACTACATCGACCACGAGATGCTGGCCGGCTACGACGTCTACCTCTCCTTCACCGGCGGGCCGACGCTGCGGCGGATCGAGGCGATGGGAAGCCCCCGGGCCGAGGCGCTCCACTGCGCGGTCGATCCCGAGGTGCACCGGCCGCAGCCCGTCGCGCGGCGCTGGCGTCTCGGCTACCTCGGCACCTACTCGCCAGACCGGCAGCCGGTGCTCGACGCGCTCCTCGTGGAGCCCGCCCGGGCGCTTCCCGGCGAGACGTTCGCGGTCGCTGGGCCGCAGTATCCGGAGGCGATCGACTGGCCGGGCAACGTGGTGCGGATCGAGCACGTCGCGCCGTCCGATCACGCCGCCTTCTACTGCGCGCAGGACTTCACGCTCAACGTGACGCGGGCCGACATGAAGGCCGCGGGGTGGAGCCCGAGCGTCAGGATCTTCGAGGCGGCTGCCTGCGGCGTTCCGATCCTCGGCGACCCGTGGCCGGGGCTCGAGACGATCCTGGTGCCCGGGGAGGAGATCCTGGTGGCGGAGGGCGCTGACGAGGCCCTCGCGATCCTGAGGGACACGGGCGAGACCGAGCGGGCGCGGCTCGCCGCGGCGGCACGGCGGGCCGTCCTCGCGCGTCACACGGCGATGCACAGGGCGGGCGAGCTGGAGGCGATCCTCGCCTCGCTCGGAGGTGCGCGCCGGGGCGCCCGCCGCGCGGCCTGATCCGCCGGCCGAAGGGCGCGGGAAGGAACCGAAGGGGCGACGGTGTGCGGCGGGCGCCCGCCCTCACCAGTCGAAGGACGACTACGCCGTCGTCGGGATGGCGAAGCCGGGGATCACGCCGGCCTCGGCGGCCTCGACGAGTGCGCGCTCGGTCTCGTCGACGGCACGCTCCACCTCCTCGATGAGGGGCGACACGAACTCCTCCTCGCCGTCGTTGCAGGTCTCCTCGAGGGTGCCGAGGACGTCGTGCAGGCGCAGGGCGCCGAAGAGGGCGGCGCTGCCGTTGGCGGCGTGGGCACGCTCGCGCACAGCAACGAGGTCGCACCGGCGCCAGACGCCTGAAAGGTCGGCCGGAAGGGCCCTCAGCTCCTCCCGGAAGAGCTCGAGGCGGCGGCGGAGCTCGGCATCGCCCAGAACCTCCGCGAGCTCGGCGAGGACGGCGCCGTCGAGGACGTCCTCGTCCACTCCGGCGAGCGGCGTTGCCGTGTCGCTTCCGGCGGCGTCGTCGAGGCTGTCGCAGCAGGCGGCGGCATCCTCCTCGCCATTGAGCTCGCCGGCGTGGAGGCGGCGCAGGAGACACTCGAGGCGGGACTGGCGGAGCGGCTTGATGAGGAGGTCCTGCATCCCGGCCTCCCGCACGCGCTGCCGCTCCTCCGGCAGAGCGTGTGCGGTCAGCGCCACGATCGGGACCTCACGGCTCGCCCCGTCGCCCGACCGGATGCGCCGCGCCGCCTGGAGCCCGTCGAGCCGCGGCATCGAGATGTCCATGAGGATGAGGTCGAACGGCTCCCTCTCCGCCCGCGCGAGGCCGGCGAGGCCGTCGTGCGCCTCGCTCACCTCGCAGCCGTGGCGGCGCAGCATCTCGCGGGCGGCGAAGCGGTTGGTCTCGTTGTCCTCCACCACGAGGACGCGCACGGGGCGGCGGGTCGCCGTGCCTGCGGCCGGAAAGGGGGCGGGTGCATGTCCGTCGGCGCGCCCTTCCCGCGACGCCGCGCCCCTGGATGCCTGCGGCAGGGCGAGGCGGACGGTGAAGCAGCTGCCGTGGGCGAGCCTGCTCGTGACGCAGATCTGCCCGCCCATCGCATCCACGATGCGCCGGCAGATGCCGAGGCCGAGTCCGTAGCCGCCGGCCGAGCGGCTGTAGGACGGATCGAGCGTCACGAAGTCCTCGAAGATGCGGTCCAGATCCTCCTCGGCGATCCCGATGCCGGTGTCTCTGACGGAGATCTCGACGTTGGCGTCCCCGCCACCGCACGGCCTGACCGCGATCTCGATCCGGCCGCCCTCGGTGAACTTCACGGCGTTGCTCACGAGGTTGAGGAGGACCTGGCCGAGGCGCTGACGGTCGACGACGACGACCGTGTCCGGCAGCTCGACCGTGGTGCCGAGGAGGTTCCGCCGTGCCCGCGCGGCGGGCTCGTTGATGCGCACCACCTCGTCGAGGAGGTCCGCAAGGTCGGTCGGCTCGGGGATGAGGCGCAGCTTGCCCGCCTCGATGCGGTTGACGTCGAGAACGTCGTCCACGTGGCGCTGGAGGATCTCGCCCGAGCGGATTGCCGTCTCCACGTAGCGGCGCTGCTCGCCGTCGAGGACGGTTTCGCGCAACAGGTCGAGGATGGCGATGACGCCGTTGAGGGGCGTCCTCATCTCGTGGCTCATGACCGCGAGGAACTCCGACTTCGCCCTCGCCGCGGCGAGCGCCTTGTCCCGCGCCTCCATCAGCTCGCGCTCGCCGTCGATGCGGTCGGTGATGTCCCGGGCGAAGGCGATGAAGAGCGGGCCGTCGGGGCCGTCGATGGCGGAGAGGGAGAGCTCCACGGGGAACTCCTCACCGTTCGCCCTCAGCGCCTCGAGCTCGACGCGGCCCCGGCCGATGACGTTGGCGACCCCGAACTTCATGTACCGCTCCATCCCCCTCTCGTGCGCCTTCCTGTGGCGGGCGGGCACGATGAGGTCGCCGAGGCGGGCGCCGACGGCGTGCCGCCGGTCGTAACCGAAGGTGCTCTCCGCGGCGCGGTTGAAGTGGACGATCCGCCCCTCACCGTCGGCGATGATCACCGCGTTCATGGAGGCCTCGATGGTCTCCCTGAAGCGCTTGGCGCTGAGCTGGAGCGCCTCGGCCCGCTCCATGGACACCTTCTTCTGCTGGAGGAGAAGGAGCACGAGGAGGACGAGGAGGAGGATCAGGACCGCCGTCAGCGCCGCCGTCTCGAGGATCAGGCGGGTGAAGGCGGTCCGCTTCTCGTCGGACGCGGCGGCGAACAGGCGGACGCCGTCGAGCACGAGGCGGCGGATGGACGGGTGCATCGCCTCGACCTCCGCCCGCAGGTCCGGCAGGCGCGCGCCGAGCTCGGCGTCCGACGCGTCGATCGTCGGGATCATCGCGTCGAGGCGCGCCCTGATGTCGGCGATGGCGGCGCGGCTCGGCGGGTGCTCGGCGAGTGGCCTCAGAGCCTCGCTGTTCTGGAGGATCCGGGAGCGGCTGTAGAGGATGTCGAAGCGCCGGCGCACCTCGCCGAGGGGCGCGGTCCCCTCCTCGGCATCACGGATCGCGTCGAGGAGGACGAGCTTCTCCACCTCCACCTGGGCGAGCGACCATTGGACGTTGTCGCGCGGGCTCGCCTTCAGCCCGTCGAGCTCCCGCAGGATCTCGGTGGCGAACATGCCGACGGCCACGGCGAACAGGGCGATCGCGAGCGCCGCCGCGATCGTCAGCCTCTTCGGCCAGGCGCTGATGACCTTCGCCATCCGTGCCGCCCCGCGTCCGCCGCCCGCCCCGGCCGCTCTACCTGATCTCGATCCGGTGGAGCTGCCAGATGCTGCGCGCGTAGATGATCTCGGTCCGGAAAGCCGCATCGGCGTCGTACGGATAGACGATCCAGAGCGGCCCCTTGTTGCGGACCGACATGCGGTCTCCGTTCATGCGATAGGCGATGAGGGCGTGGTCCTCCTCCTCGCCGTCCACGGGAAAGGTGATGGCGTAGTCGTTGAGGGCGACCGCGCGGAGCTCGCTTCCCGTGGCGCCGACCGCCTCCAGGACGTCCCTCAGCAGGGCGCCCTCGAACACCTGGACGCCGTCGGTCCAGATCGTCGTCGTCTCGTAGCGCGTGACGGGGAGCGTGCGCAGCATGTCGAGGTCGAAGCGCGCGCCGTCCTCACTGTTGCTCGCCTCGATCGCGCCCGTGACGGTGAGGAGCACCTCACCCGCGGGATGGCCGAGTTCCTCGGCGCTCACGCCGATCGGCGTGCACGCGACGACGATGGAGGCGACGGATCGGGCGATTGTCGAGAGCGTCGAATGCATGGAGCGGGCAGCCTCCTCGGTCCTGTACCCGCCACTATAGCAACCCTGCCCGACCCACTCCGTTGCGCTTGCGGGGTTAGGCACTATCCGAAAGGTCATCCGACCACGGCCAGACTTCACAAGGATCCAGAATTCCGCCGCAATCGCGCCATACTTTTGCGGCGATGCGAAGGATCACCTCACGGGAACGTGATGATCGTTCCGCCTCTCAGATCGGATTTTGCGCGCCGATGAAATAGACGACACGCCCGTGCTCGTCGAAGATCGGCCGGATGCGGAGCCGGTTGAGGAAGGAGGAGCCGTTCTTGCGGTAGTTGAGGATGTCCACGGTGAAGCGGGTTTGCGCGCGAAGGCCCGCGCGGATGAGCTCCACCGCGTCGGGATGGGTTTCCGGCCCCTGGAGGAAGCGGCAGTTGCGCCCCAGAGCCTCCTGCGCGGCATACCCCGTCTGGACCTCGAATTCGCCGCTGACGAAGATCATCGGGTTGTCCGGGAGGTTCGGATCGGAGACGACGACGCTCATCTCCATCTCGTCGTCCTCGAGGAGCGACATCAACACGTCTGACGTATTCTGTTGAGTCATCAGGTCTCCCCGGTCCACGTCACGCGACTGTGCACCGAGGGTAGACGACGTTCCGCGGGGACGAAAGGGCGGCGCGGCGCCGCTCGACGCCGCGCCCCCGGGCGTGTCGCTGGCCGCCACGAGGGCGGCGGGACCAGCGCGGGCAAGCGGAGGAAAAGGCCGCACGGACCGCGTTGTGTCAGCGGCCACGGTCCGCGCGGCTCCGGCTGCGGGAGGGGAGGGAACGCCCGCCGCCGTATCCGTCAGATCGACATGACGATCCGGCCCTCGATCCGGCCCTTCTCCATGCGCTCGAAGATCGAGTTGACGTCCTCGAGGGTCTCCATGGCGTAGTGGGACGCCACCTTGCCGCGGGCGGCGAAGTCCATCGCCTCGGCGAGGTCGTTGCGGGTGCCGACGATGGAGCCGCGGATGGTCTTGCCTGTCAGCACCACGTCGAAGATCGGCAGCTCGAACCCGCCCGGCGGGAGGCCGACGAGGGCCATCGTCCCGCCGCGCGCCAGCATGTCCAGCGCGGGCCGGAACGACTTCTCCGACACCGCCGTCACGAGGACGCCCTCGACGCCGCCCTGGCTCGCGATCTCCCCCGCAGCGTCGCTCGTCGCGGCGTTGAACACCTGGTCGGCGCCCGATTCGGTCGCGAGGCGCAGCTTCTCGTCGGAGATGTCGACGGCGATCACGTTGAAGCCCATGGCCTTCGCGTATTGCACCGCGAGGTGGCCGAGCCCGCCGATGCCGACGATCGCCACCGTCTGCCCGGGCCTGGCGTCCGTCATCTTGAGGCCCTTGTAGACGGTCACCCCGGCGCACAGGATGGGTGCCAACGGCGCGAAATCGAGGTTCGGCGGCAGGTGGCCCACATAGTCGGGATCGGCGAGCACGTACTCGGCGAAGCCGCCGTTGACCGAGTAGCCGGTGTTCGACTGGTCCGGGCAGAGCGTCTCCCAGCCGCCGACGCAGTGGCGGCAGTGCCCGCACGCGGTGTGGAGCCAGGGAACGCCGACCCTGTCGCCCTCCTTCACGGTGGTCACCCCACGGCCGACCTCGGCGACGACACCGACGCCCTCGTGACCGGGGATGAACGGCGGGGTCGGCTTCACCGGCCAGTCGCCGTTCGCCGCGTGAAGGTCGGTGTGGCAGACGCCCGAAGCCTCGATCCTGACCACGATCTTGCCATCGCGCACCTCCGGCTTCTCGACTTCGCGGATGTCGAGCGGCTGACCGAACGCGGTCACGACCGCGGCCTTCATTCCTGCCATCACCCTTTTCCTTTCCCGATAATTCCCGGTTGTGGCGGGATTGATGCACGTCTCGCGCAGCGCTTCCATGATCGTGATCAAGTGCGGCCGCCTCGGCGCCGAAAAACGCGCAACCTCATGGCCTTCCCGCCGGTGACGGCTTGACTCGGGTCGGGGCGGCGCATCTGATGCGGCGCCAAACAAAGGCCGCGCGGGCGACGCAATGCGGTCTCGATGCGGTCTCGATGTGGTCGAGGAAAGATCATGACGGACACGAGCTCGATCGTCTGGAACCCGCTCGAGGAGGCGCTGGAGATCGTCGACATCTCCCCGCTGGTGCCCGATCCCTCGCAGCCGGTCCTCACCTACAAGGACGGCGGCTCGAACCCGATCGCGCGCTCCGTCTGGGAGGCGGGCTACGCGCCGCCCTCGCCGTACCTGCCGAACACGACGCGCAATCTCCAGTTCAACGAATCGTCCTTCATCGCCTCCCCCGGCGTGCCCGACGGCGAGACGACGTTCATCACCACGTCGGACGGCTACACCTGGGCCCACATGTCGAACGCCATCAACGCCCTGTGGCCGTTCGACGAGGCCGACTACGCCGGATCGGTTCCGCCGATCACGAACCCCTATGCCGCCGGCAACCTCGTGGTGACGCCGCCGCCGGGAGTCGTGAAGGTGACCGCGAACTTCAAGGGGCAGTACATCAAGTTCTTCGCGGACGATCCGGCGACCGGCGCGCCGCTCGACCGCTATTTCGTCATCGACGTGTGGGGCAACGAGTACGTGATGCACGCCTCGGGACAGGAGACGCCCGAGGCCGTGCGCGCGGCGTTCGACGCGGCGGTCCTGCCGGCGGGATGGCGCAAGGAGATCCGCCAGCTCGACGAGGACCTCATCCTCGAGCCCGCGCGCGGCTTCGACGGGACCTACCACTACCTCGTCTTCCGCGACAGCGCCGACAACACCTACCACCAGTCCGGCTGGGGCACCGGCAAGAACCTCGCCGCGCAGGTGGAGGGGATGCCCGTCTGGGGCGGCGAGACGGACGACGTCCTCTTCATGAGCGGGCCCTCGGACCGCACGGTCAACGGCGCTGGCGGTGACGACGACATCCGCACCGGGCGGGGCGAGGACCTCATCTCGGGTGACGCCGGCGACGACGTGGTGAACGCCGGCTGGGGCCACGACCGCGTGCGCGGCGGACCGGGCGACGACAGCCTCATCGGCGCCGGCGGCGACGACTTCCTGCGCGGCGACGCGGGCGCCGACGTCTTCGGCTTCCGCAAGGGCTTCGGCAGCGACACCATCGTCGACTTCGAGGCCGGCGTCGACACCATCGCCCTGCGCAGGGACGCCGAGGGACAGGTCGACGTCACCACGAACGGCCGCGGCGACGTCCTCATCGTGGTGGACGGCGAGGAGACCTTCGGCACCATCAGGCTCTTCCGCGTCACGACCTTCGACACGGACGACATCCTCTTCGTCTGACGCCGCCGGAGGCCCCGGTTCGTTCGCCCGGTTCGCCCGGTTCGTTCAGGGCCGCCCCGGCGCCGTCAGATGGAGGCGCCGAGGCGGCTGATGGACTCGGTCGCCTCCCCCGTGGCCTCCGACCACGTGAGCGCGCCGTTCGCCGTCTCGACGAGGAGGGCGTGAAGGGCCGGGGCGAGGGCGGCGACGCTGCTGGTCCCCTCCACCGCGGCCGACGCGTCGAAGTCGATCTGCTCGGTGAGCCGCGCGACCGCCTCCGGATTGGCGGAGACCTTGATGGTCGGCGCCAGCGCCGAGCCGTAGGGGTTGCCCTCGCCGGTGGTGAAGACGGCGACCTGCGCCCCCGCCGCGATCATCGAGCTGATGGATTCGGGCGAGAAGCAGGGGGTGTCCATGAGGTAGAGGCCTGCGGCATCAGGAAAGGCCTCGCCCTCGCGCAGGACGCCGACGATCGGCTGCCGGCCGCCCTTCGCGATGGCGCCGAGCGACTTCTCCTCCAGCGTCGTGATCCCGCCGGCGTGGTTCTGCGGGCCGGGATTGTTGGCCTGAACGTCGTGGCCGGCGGCCTCGGCCTGGCGATGGCGCCTCGCCATGGCGGCGCCGATGGCGTCGGCCACCTCGGGGGTGGCGGCGCGGGCGCGCAGCAGCGGCTCCGTCCCCGTCCACTCCAGCGTTTCGGAGAACACGGCCCGCCCGCCGTCCGCCACGACGCGGCAGCAGAGCGCGCCGACGAGCGGGTTCGAGACGAGGCCCGACGTCGCGTCCGAGTGCCCGCACTCGACGGCAACTGAGAGCGCGGAGAGGGGCTGCTCCGTCCGCCTTTCGCGGGACGCGGCGTGGACGAGGCGCGCAAGGGCCCGCGCGCCACGGTCGAGGAGGGCGAAGCGGTCCTCGTGGACGGCCTGGAGCGAGAGCCCCTCGCCAAGGCGGCCCGCCCGCGAGAGCGCCTCGACGACGCCGGCGACGAGCCCGTCGTCCGGCCCCAGCACCAGCGCGGCGCCGACATTGGGATGGGTGGCGAGCGCCCTCATCATGTGGCGCTGGAAGGCGAGATCCTCCCCGAGATGGCCGCGGCCGTAGGTGGAGGCAACGAGGACCGTCTGCGGAAAGAGCCTGTGGAGCGCCCTCGCGGCCGCGTTCTCGAGACCCGAGAGGGAGACGATGGCGACGTGGTTCCTCACCCCCGGCGGCCCGGACCGCCGCGCATAGCCGAGAAAGGTCACGCCTTCCCCGCCCGGCGCTCGTCGCGCCCCGCGAGTCCCTCGAGGTTGTGGAGGTGGACGTGGTCGCCCTTCGCGATCTCCCGCGTCGCGATCCCGATGCCGGTGCCGTACTTCCTCACGGTCTCCCCCTCGGCGATGGCGCGCAGCGCGAACTTGTGGCCGCGCGGGATGTCCTGTGCGAGCGGCGGACCGGTCATCTTGCCGCCGTCGGGGAGGCCGATCGCCGGCGCGTGGCCTGCGGCGAGCGGGCCGAGCGCCGTTGCGACATCGTCGGCGGCGTCCAGTCTCAGCGCCTCCACGCGCGCGGTGGCGTCCTCACCCGTCATCGGTTCTTTCGTCCCGGCCCCGTTCCGGGCCATTCTCGTGTCACAGCATCCGGCGGATGCATCACGCATGAGAGGCCGAGGGGCGCGCGAGCGCAAGCCCCGCGGGCCGCCAGGAGCCGATGAGCGACACCTTCGAGACTGACCCCGGGAAGGCGCCCGCGAAGGACTGCTGCGTTCCGGGCCGCGAGGGCCGGGGCCGCCCGGCCGCGCCCGCCATCGTCGCCGCAGCGCCCGCTGCCGGCGACGGCGCACGGTTCGTGACGCTGCCCGGAGGCACCTTCCTGATGGGCGCCGAGGACCCGGCGGCCCACCCGCTCGACGGTGAGGGGCCCGTGCGCGAGATCACCCTCGACCCGTTCGCCATCGACGAGACCGCCGTGACGGTGGACCGCTTCCGCCGCTTCGTGGAGGCGACGGGCCACGTGACCGATTCGGAGCGCTTCGGCTGGTCCTTCGTGTTCGCCGGTTACCTTCCCGAGGACCATCCGCCCACCCGCGCCGTCCCGCAGGCTCCCTGGTGGCGGCAGGTGTTCGGCGCGTCCTGGAGGGCGCCAGAGGGGCCGGGATCGGACGTGAAGGGGCGGGAGGACCATCCGGTGGTCCATCTCTCCCACGCGGACGCGCTGGCCTACGCGGCCTGGGCGGGCGGGCGGCTTCCGACGGAGGCGCAGTGGGAATACGCCGCCCGCGGCGGGCTCGAGCAGAAGCGCTATCCCTGGGGCGACGAACCGACTCCCGGCGGCGTCCACCGCTGCAACATCTGGCAGGGAACCTTCCCCCACGAGGACACGGCGGAGGACGGTTATGCCGGCACCGCCCCGGTCACGGCCTACGCGCCCAACGGCTACGGCCTCTTCAACATGGTGGGGAACGCCTGGGAGTGGTGCGCCGACTGGTTCCACCCGCGCGCCCACGCCCATCCGGCGGCGCCGCGCCGCAATCCCGCCGGCCCGGCGCGGGGCGCGGCGCGCGTGATGCGCGGCGGCTCCCACATGTGCCACGCGTCCTACTGCTTCCGCTACCGCGTGGCGGCGCGCTCCTGCGCGCCGCCTGATTCGGGGAGCGGCAACGTGGGCTTGCGCCTCGCGCGCACGGTGACCACGGTGAAGGCGTGAGGGCGGGGCTCGACGTCTTCACGGTCGACGTCTCGCCGAAGACGACCTGGATCTTCGTCCGCCTCGAGAAGGACGGGCTCGCGGGGTTCGGCGAGGCGACCCTGAACGGTCGGACCGGCGACGTTCTCGCCGCCGTCCCCGCCGCGGCGCAGGCCGCATCGGAGGCGCCGCTCGGCCTCGGCGGCAAGCTCGCCGCCGTGACGGCGCGCGTGGAGGGCGTCGTCGGCCGCGTCGTCGCGAGCGCGCTCGAGCAGGCGGCGCTGGACCTCGAGGGGCGGCGGACCGGGCGCCCCGTCCACGCGCTCCTCAGCGGCGCGCACAGGACGCTCGTCCCGGTCTACGCCAACATCAACCGCGGAACGCTGTCGCGCACGCCCGAGGAATTCGCCGAGCGCGCCGCCCTCGCCGAGGGAGACGGCTACGGGGCGGTGAAGCTCGCCCCCTTCGACGGCGTGACGCCCGCGCCCGACGGGCCGGACCGCGACGCGCTGGTGGAGGCGGGGTTCGCCCGGATCGCCGCCGTCGCCGCCGCGGTAAGGGGGCGCGTCGCAATCCAGGTGGACTGCCACTCCCGCTTCCGGCGCGACGAGCTCGGCCGCCTTCTCGCCCGCGTCGCCGAGCTCGGCGTCTCGTGGCTCGAGGAGCCGACGGCGGAGGTGGAGGAAGCCCACGCCGCACTTGCCGCTCTGCGGGAGGCCGGGGGGCGGCTCGGCGTGCGCCTCGTCGGCGCCGAGAACGTGGCGGGGCTCGCGGCGATCCTGCCGTTCCTCGCGCGCGCCTGCTACGACGTCGTGATGCCGGACGTGCTCCTCGCGGGCGGGCCTGCCGAGGTGGTGAGGATCGGCCATCTCGCCGCGGGGCTCGGGACGGCGGTCTCCCTCCACAACCCGAGCGGCCCGGTGATGGACGCGCACAGCCTTCACGCCGCCGCGGCGCTGCCGCAGTTCCACTTGCTCGAGCGCCAGTTCCGCGAGTCGGGACTCTACGACGCCGTCGTCGCGCGCCGTGACTTCGGCCTCGACGCCGGCCGCCTCCCGGTGCCCCAGAGCGCGGGCGTCGGCCTCGACGTCGACGTCGCGCACGATGCGGTGCTCCTTGGGGCAAGCCTCACGGTCGACCTCTGACGCTGCGCGCCGCACTTCATGCGCCTTTCGTGCGCCTTGCGTGCGGCGGAACGATGCCCGGCGGAACGACGCCCGGCGGGGAATGGTTCGTGGGAGGCTGCGGCGAGCCTGTTTCCCGTCGCCACCGGCGGGTGTAGCGTGGCGCGGCTTCATCCGGACAGTTCGGCGGTCGTGGGATCGCCGGAGGGACGCCATGGTCGACGGCACTTACCTGCCCTACTGGCTCGCCTGCCTCATGATCCGCACCGTCGGCCGGGAGCGGTCGCGGGTCTACCTCCACGTGGCGGTGAGGAGACAGAAGAACTCGAAGGTGAGGGCGCTGATCGCGGGGCTCGAGCGCGGCAGGTCCGCGCGCCCGGCGAGCGGCGCCGAGGTCATCCCCTTCCCGGTCCACCGCATGAGATAGTGTTCCGCGGCGAGGCGCGGGGCGCGGGGCCGCTTGGCGCGGGACCGCGAGGCGGCATCGCAGCGGGCCCGTCGAGGCGCTTCCCGCAGCTCTGCGACGGGAGCGGTGCGAGGCCCGCGCGCGCAGCGCCGCCGAACGGGAGGCCGGCTCCTGACCCGTGCCGGCCCCGTTGCTCGCACGAAGCCGGCCCAGGGCCTGCCCAGAGCCTGCCCAGAGCCTGCCTCATGCACGCCACTGTATCGCCGGGCGTCTCGCCGCTTTCGCGGAAGGACGACCGGCTCCGGTGAGCCGGTCCGGGAAGGGCGCCGGGTGGCGCCCCCGAGCGGACGCCTCAGGCCGCGGCCGTGACCCGCGAGAGGGCGCACTGCGCCCAGAGCTGGCTCAGCGCCTGGCACAGGTGGTCGATGTCGGCGTCCGTGTGGACCGGGGAGGGCGTGATGCGCAGGCGCTCGGTCCCCCGCGGCACGGTCGGGTAGTTGATCGGCTGGACGTAGATGCCGTGCTGGTCGAGGAGGAGGTCGCTCAGCCATTTGCACTTCTGGGCATCGTTCACCATCACGGGGACGATGTGGCTCGGGTTGTCGAGCATCGGGATGCCGATCGCCTTCAGCCGCGCCCGCACCTTCGCCACCACCCGCTGGTGAGCCTCGCGCTCGGCGCTCGACTGCTTCAGGTGCTCGATGGAGGCGCGCGCTCCGGCCGCCACGTGGGGCGGAAGGGCCGTCGTGAAGATGAAGCCGGAGGCAAAGGAGCGCACGAAGTCGCAAAGGTTCTTCGAGGCCGCGATATAGCCGCCGACGACGCCGAACGCCTTGCCGAGGGTGCCCTCGATGACGGTGAGGCGGTCCATCAGCCCCTCCCGCTCGGCGATGCCGCCGCCGCGCGGGCCGTAGAGGCCGACCGCATGCACCTCGTCGAGGTAGGTCATGGCGCCGTGCTTCTCGGCGACGTCGCAGATCTCGGCGATCGGCGAGATGTCGCCGTCCATGGAGTAGACGCTCTCGAAGGCGACGAGCTTCGGCCGGCCGGGCTCCACCTGCGACAGCAGCCTGTCGAGATCCTCCGGGTCGTTGTGGCGGAAGACGTGCTTCTCGGCGCGGCTGTGGCGGATGCCCTCGATCATCGAGGCGTGGTTCTTGGCGTCGGAGAAGACGACGCAGCCAGGCAGCTTCGAGGCGAGGGTGCCGAGAGCCGCCCAGTTCGAGACGTAGCCCGAGGTGAAGAGGAGCGCCGCGGGCTTGCCGTGAAGGTCGGCGAGGGTGCGCTCGAGCTCCACGTGGTAGTGGTTGGTGCCGGAGATGTTGCGCGTGCCGCCCGCGCCGGCGCCGCACTTGTCGAGCGCCTCGTGCATGGCGGCGAGCACCGCCGGGTGCTGGCCCATGCCGAGATAGTCGTTGGAGCACCAGACGGTGACTTCCTTCGGACCGTCCCCGTCGTGGTGGCGCCGTGCCCGCGGGAAGGCGCCGCGCCGGCGTTCGAGGTCCGCGAAGACGCGGTAGCGACCCTCGTTGCGAAGGCCGTCGAGGCTCTCGGCGAAATAGCGATCGTAATTCATGATGACCTCGTGTCGTCCTTCCAAGATCGGGGCTTCAGCCGGCCGCGCCAACAGGCCGCGCGAGAGTGACGCGGGACGGTTGTGCGGACCAGAGCTGGAGGGGTGAGAGGGGAGTGAGCATCAGCCAGTGTTCGAGCGTGCCGAAGGTGACGAGCGCCGTGAGGAACATCATCGTCACGGCCTCCTCCGGCGTCGCGGCGTGGAGGCCGGCGCGCAGGAGGAAGGCCGCCGCGAGAGTCCCCGCCAGCACCGAGAACGGGTAGAGCGGGTTGATCGGCGCACGGCGGAAGTGTCGTCCGAGGTGCGCGACCGTGGCGGGCAGGAACTCGGTACACAGGTTCCGCACGCCGAGGAAGAGGTTGAGCTTGGCGCTCGCGCGCATGATCCAGAGCGCGGCGAAGGCGAAGACCGCGATCCTGTTGGGCACGCCTGCTGTGGCGACGGCGAGCCCGGCGAGGCTGCCCAGAAGGGCGAGCTCGTGCCACAGGATGGACCGGAAGGCCGCCCAGGCCCGGCGCGGAAGGCCCGGCCCCGAGGGCCGGGAATCGATGCCGAGGACCGCGCCCGACAGGAACAGGATCTCGAAGGCGCCCCAGAGGCCGAGCGCCGCCGTGAAGCCGACGTAGACGGCCACCACACCCTCGATCCACGCCGACCACGCGGCAGCGGCCGCAGAGACGAGACCGAGCACCAGCGCGGCGACGTTCTGCGTGCGCAGCGTCGTCAGGCGGACGAGCCACAGGAGGATCTGCGTCGATCCCCACCAGAGCCCGAAGGCCGTGAATGCGGCAGCCGTCATGCCGTCACCAGACCGGCTCGAGGCGGCTCGAGGCCGGCGGCGTGTTCCTGAGTGTCGGCTGGACGTAGAGGCGCAGGAGAATGCCGGCCGCCCGTGCCTGGAGCCCCAGAAGGCGGATCCTGCCGAGGAAGCCCTGCTTCTTGGCCTCCTCCTGCTTCGCGCTGATCGTCGCCAGCCGCGCAAAGCCCTTGCGGAAGGTCGGGCTGTCGGTGTCGAGCACGACGGGGAAGACCTGGCGCGTGATCTCTGACGTGATGTTGAAGACGTGATGGTCGTACCACGTCGGATCGACGCCGAGGGCGTTGTGGAACGCGGGCCGGGCATGGTCGCGCACGTACATCGTGGCGTAGACCGCGAGCAGGAAGAAGCGGATCCAAAGCTTGTTGAGCCCCGACAGGGTGTGCGGGTTGGCGCGCATGAGGAGCGCGAACGCCTCGCCGTGGCGGAACTCGTCGTTGCACCACTCCTTGAACCACTTGAAGATCGGGTGGAACCGCTTGTCGGGGTTCCTCTCGAGGTGGCGGTAGATGGTGATGTAACGAGCGTAGCCGATCTTCTCGGACAGGTAGGTCGCGTAGTAGATGAACTTCGGCTTGAAGAAGGTGTACTTCTTCTGCTTGGTCAGGAAGCCGAGGTCGACGCCGATGTTGAACTCCTTCAGGGCGTCGTTGATGAAGCCGGCGTGGCGGGCCTCGTCACGGGACATGAAGCCGAACAGCTCGCAGATGTCCTTGTTGTTGCCGCGCTTCTTCATCTCCTTGTAGAGGACGCAGCCGGAGAACTCGGCGGTCAGCGAGGAGACGAGGAAGTCGACGAACTCGCGCCTGAGCTCGGGGTCGAGCGCCTCGAAGTCGATCTGGTCCCACTCCTCCGTCTTGCGGAAATGGCCCTTGTTGGGGTCGGAGCGCATCTCCTCGATGAGCGCGTCCCACTCGGCCCGCACCGGCTCGACGTCGATCCTGTCCATCTCGTCGAAGTCGGTCGTGTAGAAGCGCGGCGCGAGGACCGTGGATTCCTCGGCGAGCGCGATGCGGGTCGTCTCGTTGACCTCGCGGACGGGCTTCGCGCCCTCGGTGGTGACGATTGGCGCGTTCATGCTGCAACCTTTTCGGAGAAGGAGAACTCGCAGAGCTCCATGAATTCGATGTCGCCGGTGAGGCGGGTCCAGAGGCGCTCGACGGCGGTGGCGCGGATCACCGTCGCCTCCCGCGGGATCGAGACCACCTCGCCGTAGGGCACGCGGATGGGCGAGCCGTGGACGATGATCTCGTCGCCGGGCTCGGCGTGGACGCCGTCCGGCAGCACAACGTGGGCGTGAAGGCTCTCGAACGTGTGACTCACCTCGACGGTGCAGGGAACGGTGAACTTCGTCTTGAAGCGGCGCAGCATGGCTCTACTCCCGCGACAGTGTGAATGGGGCGCCGTTGCTCGGAACGAGCGCCGCGAAGGCGACGGCATTGTCCCTGCCGAAGGCCCGAAGGTCGATGCGCTCGCCGGTCGCGGGATCGCCGATCCAGAAGTTGCCGGCCCCGTCGCGCGACAGCACGAACGGCTCTTCCGGGCCGGCGTCGATCTTGCGCCGCTCGCGGGCGAGCGCCCTCAGGACGCCCCGTACGAAGCCGTTGTACTCGGACGGCAGGACGAACTCTCCGCTCGCGCTGCGCACCAGGATCCCCCCGTCGGGGCTGTCCGCGAACGTGAGCTCGGTCACCTCGATGGCGGTCTCGGGGACGACGGGCCGTGCCGCGCTGTCGTCCATGAGGACCGCCGTCGTCACCACCGCGAGGCTGAAGGCGACGATCGCGCCCACCAACGGGACCGTCCCTCGTGGCATGTAGGTCTGCGCCATCAGATGTTTCCTCCCAGAAATCTGACGCTTCGGTTCAACTTCAGGCCGCCACCGGCTCGGCGGCGGACCTCTTCACGTGAATGGCGGGCGCGGTCCTGCCGTCATGGGCGGCGGCAAGGGCGCTGGCCAGGATACGGGCCACGCGCTGCCCGTCCTTGATCCCGCGCAACATCGGCTGCGGTTTCGAGAAGTGGAACGGGCGGACGTGGGGCCACAGGATGAGATAGCCGAGCCCGCCGGACTGGGCCGTGGTGAGGGCGATTGCCCCCGTGCCGAACGGCGCGTCGCGATAGTCGGCGGACAGGATCTGCCGGAACGGCAGGTTCACCGTCATCGTGAGCGCGACGCCGATGCGCATGGCGACGCGCCTGTTGGTGATGGTGTAGCGCGTCGCCTTGGCCGTCAGCCAGGCGAGGAGCGTGAGCATCAGGATGCCCGTGCCGAACACCGCGGCGAGGATCGACAGGTTCGCGAGGACGTCGAGCGCGCTCCCCCCGTCGTAGAGTGTCGTCACCCCCCGCCAGGCCATGATGAGCGCCGCGTAGAGGGCGATGGCGCGGATGTGGAAGACGTCGAGGGAGACGGCCTTCCAGTCCGGCACGTCCGACCACAGGACGTGCTCGCCCGCGGGCAGCTTCTCGGGGAGCCCGGGGACGGGCTCGACGTCGAAATCCTCGTGCGCGGCGGTCACAGCAGGGGCTCCTCTCGGCTCGGGGTGGCGTAGAGGTTGCCGCCGACGAAGTAGGCCATGATCTTGTCCTCCTCGAGCAGCGTGATCGAGTCGGCGCTCTTCGTGCGCGGCACGTTCGCGAACTGGGAAGCGAGGATTGTGGATGTGGCGATCTGCCCGTAGGTCGGGGCGATCGTTGCGACGACCATCGGCAGGAGCACCGTCTGGCGGGGCGCGGTGGCAGGCTCGGTCACGACGGCGACCGCCACGTCTCCGGTCTCGACGTTCTCGGCGATGGCCGCGGCCTCGACCTTCTCGGCGCCGACGGGCGCAGAGGGCGCGATCGACGGGTCGAGGCGGACCTCGATGTAGCGCACCAGCATCTCCGCGCGATCGACCCAGAGGTCCTCAACGACGCCGGCCGGAAGACCGTCGGCGCCGACCACCTCCATGCCGCGCGGGTCGGCATCGTCCTCGGCGATGGAGTGGTGGGGCAGGGCGCGCATCGGCACGAGCTTGATGTCGCCGTGGGCGTCGACGTCCGGCTTGTCGGAGCGCATCGCGTAGGCGGCGGGGCCGACGCCCGAGGACAGCTTGTCGCCGACGGGAATCAGTGGTGAGCCGGGGAAGGGGTTCGCGGGGACCGCGTTCACCGGCGGCTCCACCTCGCCCATGCGCGGCGCGTAGTAGACGTCGCCATGGGCGGTGACGAACTTCTTGGGGTCCGGCAGCCAGATCGGGCTCGCACGCTCCTGCCGGCCGGTGATGTCGTCGACGAGGGGATAGCCCTCGCGGCGGTCCTCACGGCGCAGGTAGAAGATGAGCCCTGCAAAGAACAGCCAGAAGGCATAGAGGACCACGAGGGCCCAGTCGATGCCCTCAGTGATGGTTCCGAAGGGTTCCATGGGACGACTCCTGAATTATCCCGGCAGGTCGGCGAGGCCGAAGCGAGAGGGTTGGTGCACACCGTAGCGGACGAGCGGTCCGATGGCGACGAGTGCTGCAAACAGAAGGAAGATCTCGAGGTGGTAGACGACCGAATAGCCGACCGAGCTCGAGGTGAGGGCGGGGCCGAGCGCCCCCGACGTCGCGAGCGCGCCGACTCCGTCGCGGATGGCGCCGCCGAGGGCGATGCCGACGCCGGCGGCGAAGGCCTGCGTCGCGCCCCAGGCGCCGAGGGCGAGGCCGGCAGCGTCGGTGTGGGTTTCCTGCATCGCGGCCGTGAGGGTGCCGACGGCGAAGAGGCCGCCGCCGAAGCCGACGATGCCGACGCCCACGCAGAACAGCGTCGTCGAGGCGAGCGGGTCGGCGAACACGATGAGGGCGAAGCCGACCACGCCCGCGAGGAGGCCGATCGCCGCCGAGCGGTGGATCTCGGCGCCGCGGCCGAGGCGGCGGGCGGCGAAGTAGATGCCGAGCAGCGTGCCCGACGCGAGGAGCGCCGTCAGCGCCGTCGTCTTGCCGACGGACATGCCGAGCATCTCGCCGCCGTAGGGCTCGAGCAGGATCTCCTGCATCGAGAAGCCGGCCGTGCCGATGGCGACCGTCACGAGGAGGCGCATGGAGCGCCTGTTCCGCGCGAACGCCGCGAGGCTCTCGCGGAACGGCGTGCGGGGACGGTCGTGGCGCGTCTTCGCCGGATCGCGCGCCTCCTGCCGCCACACCGCGATGCCGTTGAGGACGATGGTCACGACGGCCGCCGCCTGGATCACCTGGATCAGCCGCTTCTCCGAGAAGTCGGCGAGCGCCCAGCCGAACAGGAGCGCCGCGACCACCATCCCGACGAGGAGCATCACGTAGAGGAGCGCGACGACGCGGGGGCGCGTCTCCTCGTCGGCAAGGTCGCTCGCTAGCGCGATGCCGGCGGTCTGCGTGGTGTGGAGGCCGGCCCCCACCATCAGGAACGAGAGCGCCGCCGCCGCCTGGCCGACGCCCGAGGGACCCGCGTCCGTGGACAGGACGAGGAGCGCGAACGGCATGATGGCGAAGCCGCCGAACTGCAGCAGCGTGCCGAACCACAGGTAGGGCACGCGGCGCCAGCCGAGGTAGGAGCGGTGGTTGTCCGACCTGTGGCCGATGAGGGCGCGGGCGGGGGCGAACAGCACCGGCAGCGCCACCATCGCGGCGACGAGGCTCGCGGCCATGCCGAGCTCGACGATCATGACGCGGTTCAGCGTGCCCGTGAGGAGCACGAGCGCCATGCCGACGGTGACCTGGAACAGTGAGAGGCGCAGAAGGCGGCCGAGCGGCAGGCGCTCGGAAGCGGCGTCGGCGAACGGTAGCCAGCGCGCGGAGATCTTCGTCGGGTCGAAGAGGCGGATGTTCAGCACGGGCCTCCCCTCCTTTCGTCCTTGCGGGTCTGGCGACCGGAGCGCGTCATCGACGCACGAGCTCCATCGCCTGCGAGGTGTAGAAGCCGGACACGATCCGCTCGACGGCGATAAGGCGGAAGCCTGCGAGGACCGGCGTCTCGGCGACGGCGTTCGACAGGTGGCCGAGCGCGACCGGAGCGATGGCCGGCGAGCGGTCCGAGCGCGGGAAGGCCTTGCCGACGGCGTGCATCGTCGCGAGCAGCGGCGTGCGCGGCGCCACCGTGAAGACGATGGAGCGCGACACCCGTGGCGCGAACGAGGCGAGGGCCACCACGATGTCGGCGAGCTCGTAGTGGATGAGCGAATCCATCGCGACGACGTGATCGAAGTCGCCGAGGGCGGGGTCGAGCATGTCGCCGGAGGAGAAAGCGATGCGGCCGGTCTCCGGGGCGGCGCCCTCGGGAAGGGCGGCGGCGTTGCGCTCGCGCGCCGTCTCGATCATCTGCGGCGACAGATCCCGCGCCACCACCGCCGCGCCGCGCGCCGCAGCCTCCGCCGCGAGCGCGCCAGTCCCGCATCCGGCGTCGAAGACCGTGCGGCCGGAGAGGTCGTCGCCGAGGCGGGAGAGAAGGAGCGAGCGCATCCTCTCCCGGCCCGCCCGCACAGTCGCGCGGACCTTGCTGACGGGCGCGTCGGAGGTCAGCGCGCGCCAGGTGTCGGCCGCGGTGCGGTCGAAGTAGTGCTCGAGCTCCTCGCGCCGCTGGACGTAGGTCGCGGCGGACGGTGGCTCGGGAAACGTCTCGCGGGGCAGTGTCGCGGTGTCCATCGCGGGTCCTCTCGGTCGATGCCGTCTCGTTGGCGATGCCGTCTCAGTCGAAACCCAGGAAGTCGAAGATCTCGCGGTCCTTCATCGGCTTGGCGAGGCACGGCTCCGTGCCGGCAAGTAGCGTCTCGGCGAGGCGCAGGTATTCCTTCTGCACCTCGAGGATCTCCGGCTCGTCGCCCATCTCGAAGAGCGTCATCTTCTTGAGGCGCGAGCGGCGGATGGCGTCGACGTCCTTCAGGTGCGCGAGGCGCCTGAGGCCCGTCTCGCCGCAGAAGCGGTCGATCTCGTCGGTCTTGGCCGACCGGTTGGCGATCACGCCGCCGACGCGCACCTCGTAGTTCTTCGCCTTGGCGTTGATGGCCGCCACGATGCGGTTCATGGCGAAGATGGAATCGAAGTCGTTCGCGGTGACGATGAGCGCCCGCTCGGCATGCTGGAGCGGCGCCGCGAAGCCGCCGCACACGACGTCCCCGAGGACGTCGAAGATCACGACGTCAGTGTCCTCGAGGAGGTGATGCTCCTTCAGGAGCTTCACCGTCTGACCGACGACGTAGCCGCCGCAGCCGGTGCCGGCCGGAGGCCCGCCGGCCTCCACGCACATGACGCCGTTGTAGCCCTCGTAGACGAAGTCTTCGACCCGCAGCTCCTCGGAGTGGAAGTCGACGCTCTCGAGGACGTCGATGACCGTGGGCACGAGGCACTTCGTCAGCGTGAAGGTGGAATCGTGCTTCGGGTCGCAGCCGATCTGGAGGACGCGCTTGCCGAGCTTCGAGAAGGCGACCGACAGGTTCGACGACGTGGTCGACTTGCCGATGCCTCCCTTGCCGTAGACGGCGAAGACCTGCGCCGTCTCGATCTTCAGGGACGGGTCCATCTTGACCTGGACGGAACCCTCACCGTCGAGCTGGACGGGCTTGCGGATCTGGATGTTCATGCGGCGACCCCTTCGAGACGGTCTTCAATGTCTTCGGCGGCGGCTTCGAGGGCGGCGAGCGTCTCGGCATCGGGCTGCCAGTAGCGGCGCTCGTGGGCCTCGATCAGGCGGGAGGCGAGCTTGGCGGAAGCGGCAGGGTTGAGGTCCATGAGCCGCTTGCGCATGTCCTCGTCGAGCACGTACGTCTCGCTGAGGCGCTGGTAGACCCAGGGCTGGACCTGTCCTGTGGTGGCGCTCCAGCCCATGGTGTTGGTGACGGCGGACTCGATCTGGCGCACGCCCTCGTAGCCGTGCTTGAGCATTCCCTCGGTCCACTTGGGGTTCAGGGCGCGGGTGCGCGTCTCCAGCGCCACCTGCTCCTCGAGGGTGCGCACCTTGGCGTCGCCGCGCGTCTGGTCGGAGATGAAGACCGGGACGCGCTCGCCCTTGGCGCGGCTGACCGCGCGGGAGACGCCGCCGAGGGTGTCGAAGTAGTGGTCGATGGTGGTGATGCCGAGCTCCACCGACTCGAGGTTCTGGTGTGCGGCGTCGACGTCCTTCAGCATCTCCGCCATCAGCGCCGGCTGCCTCGCGGGCTTGCCCCTGAGGCCGTAGGCGAAGCCCTTGCGGGAGGTGAAGGCCTCGGCGAGCTCGTCCTCGTCCTGCCAGGCGCCGGAGGCGACGAGCTGGTTAACGTTCGAGCCGTAGGCGCCTTCGGCGTTGGAGAAGACCCGCAGCGCCGCCGTCTCCATGTCGCAGCCCGTCCGCTCGGCGTAGGCGAGGGCGTGGCGGCGGATGGCGTTCATCTCCACGGGCTCGTCGGCGCTGGCGGCGAGCCAGGCGGCCTCGGCGATGAGCCGCGTCTGCATCGGCAGGAGGTCGCGGAAAATGCCGGACAGCGTGACCATCACGTCGACCCGCGGCCGGCCGAGCTTCTCGAGCGGGACCAGCCGGGCACCGCACAGGCGGCCGTAGGAGTCGTGCCGCGGCTCCGCGCCCATCATGGCGAGCGCCTGGCCGATGGGCGCGCCCTCGGACTTCAGGTTGTCGGTGCCCCACAGGACGAGGGCGATGGTCTCGGGCCACTTGCCCGTCTCGGCGCGCTGGCGGGCGATGACGCGCTCGGCCTGCGCTGCCCCGTCGGCCATCGCGAAGGCGGACGGGATTCGGAAGGGGTCGAAGCCGTGGGTGTTGCGCCCCGTCGGCAGCATCTCGGGCTTGCGGATGAGGTCGCCCGAGGGGCCCGGCGGCACGAAGCGGCCGTCGAGGGCGTGGATCACGGCCTCCATCTCGCCCGGGGAGCGCAGGATCGCGTCCACCGCGGCGAGCTCGGCGCGCACGGCCTCGGGTGTCGCCTCGGGCGCGTCGCCCATGGGGTCGGCGGCCGCGAGCGCCTCGTGGAGGATCGCGGCGTCGGGCGGGCCGGCCTCGGCCGCGGGGCGGGCTGCGACGGCGCGGGCGACATCCTTCCAGTCCCCGCCGTGGCGCGCCTCGGCCATGGCGGAGAGAAGGTCGGCGCGCTCCGCCTCCGACATGGTGCCGCCGAGGACGTGGAGGCCGTGGGGGATGAGGGCGTACTCGCACTCGAGGACGGTCTCGGTGAGGCGGGCGATCTCGGCCTCCGGGTCCTCCCAGAGAGGCGCCTCGGGGGCAAGGTTGAGGGCGGACGCCTCCGCCTGGATCGTCTCGGCCATGGCGCCGGTACGCTCGTCGGCAGAGAGGCGGCGCCAGTGGTCGATGGAGGCCTTGAGGCTCGCGAGGCCCTTGTAGAGCCCCGCCTCCGTGACCGAGGGGGTGAGGTGGCCGACGAGTGTGGCCGCCGCACGGCGCTTGGCGAGCATCCCCTCCGAGGGATTGTTCGCGGCGTAGAGGTTGACGTTGGGGATCGTCCCGATCAGCCGGTCGGGCCAGCACTGCGCCGAGAGGCCGACGTGCTTGCCCGGCATGAACTCCACCGCGCCGTGGGTGCCGAAGTGGAGGACCGCGTCGAACTCCTCGCCGAGCCAGCGATAGAACGCGCTGAAGGCGTGGGTCGGCGCGAAGTTGCCCTCGAAGAGGAGGCGCATCGGGTCGCCCTCGTAGCCGAAGGCGGGCTGCACGCCGACGAAGACGTCGCCGAAGGAGGCGCCGTAGACGTGGATCGTCGCGCCGTCGGTCTGCGCGCGGCCGGGCGCTGGACCCCACTCGCGCTCGATGTCGGCGAGGTAGGGCTCGCGCGCGACGTGCTCGTCCACCGGGATGCGATGGGCGACGTTGGCGTCCGCGCCGAAGTCCGCGGCGTTGCCGTGGAGGATGCTCTCGCGCAGCGCATCGACCGTCGCGGGCACCTCCACCCTGTAGCCCGCGGCCTTCAGGGAATGGAGCGTGTTGAAGAGCGACTCGAAGACGGCGAGGAAGGCGGCCGTGCCCGTGGCGCCGGAGTTCGGCGGAAAGTTGAAGAGGACGATGGCGAGCCGTCGCGCCTCCCGCGGGGTGCGGCGGAGCGCGATCTGGCGCGCGACGCGGCTCGCGAGGCGGCTGATGCGCTCGCGGTGCGGCACCATCTCGTTGCACTCCGAGCAGCGCCCGCCGAAGACCTGCGGGTTGGTGGCGCCGTCGAGCTCGGGGATCGCGACCATCATGGTCGCCTCCACCGGCAGGAGGCCCTGAGCGTTCCGCCCCCAGTCGTCCACCGACTGGAACTCCAGCGGCTGGCAGACCATGTACGGCACGCCGAGCGATTCCAGCGTCTCGGCAGCGGCGCCAGCGTCGTTGTAGGCGGGGCCGCCCACGAGCGAGAAGCCGGTCAGCGAGACGACGGCGTCCACCGTCGGCAGGCCCTTCGCGTCGCGGAAGTAGGCGTCGATGGCGGGGCGGTTGTCGAGCCCGGCAGCGAACGCGGTGACGACCGTCAGCCCCTCCGCCTCCAGCGCCTCGATCATGCCGTCGTAGTGGGCGGTGTCGCCGGACAGCACGTAGGCGCGCATGATGAGAAGGCCGACCGTCCCTCCCTTCGCCATCTCGCGCACCCGCGCCGGCGAGACGGTGAGCTTGCCGCCGTCGCGCTTGCCGCAGCGCCGGCCTGCGCCGCAGCCCTTGCCCTTGCCGCCGCCGCCGGTGCAGGGGCCGCCATTGGCGCAGCCCATGCCGCAGGAGGGGAGGGCGATGACCGGCTCGAAGGCCGCGGACACGCGGCGCGCCTCGGCGACGTCGGTCGTGATCCGCGCCGGGATGCGCGGGTGGTAGAGCCCGACGTCGGGATATTCCACCGGCGGCGGCACCTCGACGGCGCCACGCAGCGAGGCGCGCGGCCCGTCCGCATAGCGCGAGACGAGGTGGGCGACGAGGGCGGACATGTTCTCCTCGGAGCCCGCGAGCCAGTACTGCATCCCGACGAAGTAGGCGCGCACGTCCTGCGCCGGCCCAGGGATGTATTTCAGGATCTTCGGCAGGCGGCGCAGCATCTTCAGCTGCTTCTGTCCCGAGGAGGCGTTCGGCTTGGAGGAGCCGCGCAGCTTCTTCAGGAGCCGGATCGCGGGGGACTGCGGGCCGCCCATCTCGAACTTGCCGAGGCGGGTGAGCTTGATCACCTCGCCCGCCGCGATGAAGCCGACCATCGCGTCGCAGTGCGGCCGGCGCGCCTGGAGATCGGGGAGGATCGCGGAGATGTGCTCGTCGATGAAGAGCATCGTCGCGATGACGATGTCGGCCTCGGCGACGTCCTTCTTCGCCCGGGCGAGCGCGTCCGGATTGTCCTGCCAGGTGCCGGCCGCGTGCATCGTGAGCGAGAGGCCGGGGAGGGCGGGCTTGAGGCGCGCCTCGGCCTTCTCCACCGTCCGCTGGAGGTGCTTGTCCAGCGTCACGATGACGACGCGGACAGGTGTTGCGTTAACGGCCGAAGTGGGCTTTCGCATCGTACAGCGTCTCAACGGTGATGGCGGCGAGCCCCATAGCGGCCGCGTATTTTTCAGTGTTGTTCCGGGCTTTCCCGCGCACGAAGAACGGGATCTTCTTCAGCTCCTTCAGCGCGGCGTCCTCCCAGACGATCGGGCTGTCGCTCGCGGGCGCCGAGGCGGCCGGAACCGGCGCGGGCGCCTCCGTGGGGTTCTCCGACGACGCAGCCCTGGTGGAGGGTCGCGGCGCGTGCGCAGCGAGGTGGGAGGCCCCCGCCTCGTCGGAGAATTCGAAGTCCTCCCGGAACATGGCGAGGAGATGCTCCTCGAGGCCCATGGTGAGCGGGTGGACGAGGGTGTCGAAGAGGACGTTGGCGCCCTCGAACCCCATGACGGGCGAGTGGCGTGCCGGGAAATCCTGCACATGGACGGGCGCCGAGATCACCGCGCAGCCGATCCCGAGACGCTTCGCGATGTGGCGCTCCATCTGCGTGCCGAGGACGAGCTCGGGCGCGGAGGCCGCGATCGCCTCCTCCACCTCGAGGTAGTCGTCGGAAATCAGCGCCTCGAGGTCCATCTCCTTCGCCAGCGCCCGGACCTCGCGGGCGAACTCGCGGGCGTAGGTGCCGAGGCCGACGACGCGGAAGCCGAGCTCGTCGCGGCACACCTTCGCGATCGCCATCGCGTGGGTGGCGTCGCCGAAGACGAAGACGCGCTTGTCCGTGAGGTAGGTCGAATCGACGGAGCGCGACCACCAGGGCATCCGGCTGTCCGGATCCTCGAGCGCGGGCGCGGGGTCGACGCCCGCGAGCGCCGCCACCTCCTCGATGAAGGCGCGCGTGGCGCCGACGCCGATGGGGACGGTCTTCGTGAACGGCTGGGCAAAGGTCTTCTCGAGCCAGCGGGCGGCGACGGCGGCCGTCTCGGGCCACAGGACGACGTTGAAGGCGGCCGCGGGGATGCGCGCGATGTCCGCCGGCCGCGCCCCCATGGGGGCGACGACGTTCACCGTGATCCCGAGGGACTCCAGGAGGCGCCGGATCTCCTTCAGATTGTCGCGGTGGCGGAAGCCGAGGGCCGTCGCGCCGAGGATGTTGCAGGTCGCCGGAGCACGGCCTTCCGCCGTCGCAGGATCCGCGAGCCCCCGCACGATCTGGTAGAAGGTTTCGGCGGCGCCCCAGTTCTCCTTCTTCTGGTAGCTCGGCAGCTCCAGCGGGATGGTGGGGCAGGGCAGGGCGAGGGCCTTCGCGAGGCCGCCGGGGTCGTCCTGGATGAGCTCGGCCGTGCAGGAGGCGCCTACGATCATCGCCTCGGGCTGGAAGCGCTCGTAGGCGTCCTGCGCCGCGGTCTTGAAGAGCTCGGCCGTGTCGCCGCCGAGGTCGCGCGCCTGGAACGTCGTGTAGGTGACGGGCGGGCGGTGGTTGCGCCGCTCGATCATCGTGAAGAGGAGATCGGCGTAGGTGTCACCCTGCGGGGCGTGGAGGACGTAGTGCAGCCCCTTCATGCCGGTCGCGACGCGCATGGCGCCGACGTGCGGAGGGCCCTCGTAGGTCCAAAGGTGCAGCTTCATACCTTCAGCCTCTCGTGACGGCGCATCGGGCGGGCGAAGAGCTCGGCGAGGTCGCCCGCCTGCTCGAAGCCGTGGACCGGCGAGAAGACGAGCTCGATGGCCCATTTCGTGGTGAACCCTTCCGCCTCGAGCGGGTTCGCGAGGCCGAGACCGCAGACGGTGAGGTCCGGCCGGTCGGCCCGGACGCGGTCGAGCTGGCGCTCCACGTCCTGTCCCTCGGAGAGGCGAACGCCCTCGGGAAGGCGCTTCAGCTCCTCCGACAGGTGGCGCTGGTGGATGTACGGCGAGCCGACCTCGATGGGCTCCATCCCGCACTCCTCCGCGAGGAAGCGGGCGAGTGGCGGCTCGAGCTGGCTGTCCGGCAGGAAGGACACGGTGCGGCCGGCGAGGATCTCGCGATACTTCGCCACCGCCTCGCGGGCGCGGCGCTCGGGCGCGGCGATAACCTTCTCGAAACGGTCCTGAGGTACGCCGAAGACGTCGGCGGCGGCCTTCATGAAGCCGCGCGTGCCGTGGGCGCCGAAGGGGAAGAGCGCCGGAATGTGCCGCGCGCCGCGGCCCTCGAGCTTCTGTGCCGTCTCGGTGAGGAAGGGCTGGAGGAGGAGGTAGCGCGTGTTCGCGCCGACGCCCGGCATCCCGCCCGCCTGCCGCGAGGGCAGCACCGAGACGTTCGCGATCCCCATGTCGCCGAACATGCGGACGAACTGGTCCTCCACCATGTCGGGCAGCGAGCCGACGAGGAGGAGGCGCTCGTCGTCCGCCTCCGGCAGCGTCGGCACGAGGCTCGCGAGGCAGGCGTCCTCGCCCTCCGTGAAGGTCGTCTCGATGCCGGAGCCCGAGTAGGCGAGGACCCGGGTCGACGGGTGGTGCTGCGCGTTGAGCCGCTCGGCGGCCTTCTTCAGGTCGAGCTTGATGACCTCGGACGGGCAGGAGCCCACGAGGAAGAGGAGGCGGATGTCAGGCCGCCTTGACAGGAGGCGGTGGACGACGGCGTCGAGTTCGTCGTTGGCGTCGGCGAGGCCAGCGAGGTCCCGGTCGTCGATGATCGCGGTCCCGAAGCGCGGCTCGGCGAAGATCATGACGCCCGCCGCGGACTGGAGGAGGTGGGCGCAGGTCCTCGAGCCCACCACCAGGAAGAACGCGTCCTGGATCTTCCTGTGCATCCACACGATGCCCGTGAGGCCGCAGAAGACCTCCCGCTGGCCGCGCTCGCGCAGGATCGGGCGCTCGGCGCAGCGGCCGCGGTCGATGTCGAGCGTGACGTTCATGCCGCACCTTCCGCGGCCGCGGCACGCTCGACGCGCTTGGCGACCTTCATCTTCCAGAGGAACTGCGCGGCGTTGATGACGTAGGTGACGTAGGCCGCGAGTGCGATGAGGAGCTGCGTCGCCGGTGAGAAGACACCCGCGAAGAGGACCACGAGATAGGCCGTGTGCAGCGCGATCACCGCCATCGACACCACGTCCTCCCAGTAGAAGGACGGTGCGAACAGGTACTGGCCGAAGACGACCTTCTCCCAGATCGCTCCGGTGACCATGATCGTGTAGAGAAGGAGCGTCTTGACCACCACGGAGATCGCCGCCGCCTGGTGGAACTCGCCCGTGGCGAGCGCCCAGAGGACGAGCACCAGCGAGACGAGGAAGACGAGGAACTGGACCGGCGCGAGGATGCCCTGCACCAGCGTCCACACGGTCGCGTCCCGCCGGCGCCGTTCCTCTGGTGTGTAGATCGGGCGGGCCCCCACCGCGCCCGTCCGGCCGTGTCCGCCGGTCGACGCCGCTGGCGTGTTCACGGGGCCCGCAAAGGTCGCCTGGCTCTGCGCCATCCTTGTCCCCCACCCCGGACGGAACCGGCGCTACTCCCGTCGCTGCCGGCCCTTCGTCGCTTCGTTCGCGTGTCTGATCGGAGGTTAGGGCCAAGCCGACGGGAGTGTCAATCGGGCTTGACGGTCGCAGTGTCAAATTTGAGCGACGCAAGGGCTTGCACGCGACGCGATCGTCTCGCAAGATTGGGACGCGTGGTCGATGCGGGACATCTCGCGGCCGTTTCTCTCTCACCCGAAAGGAGTCACTGCGATATGCTGCGCGAGCGGGATGGCGAGGAGCGCATGGGCGAGCGCACGAAGTGGGATCCTGTGCCGGGGGAGGAGGCCGGTCCGCCGAAAGGCGGGCGAGGGGCGCTCCCGACGAACGGCAGCGAGGAACCCGCGCCCGGTGTCAACGGTCACGACGGTTTCGCCGCCGACGCCCTTCTCGCCGCCACGGTCCAGCACGACAAGGACTGGTGCGAGACGTTCGCCGAGGCCGTCAAGGACGAGATCGTCCCGCGCCTGCTCGCACTGACGGGCGCGAAGTCGCCGCGGCGCGTTCCCGTTCCGGCGGACCTCGTGGCCGCCGTTGCCGACGCCGCCGTCAACGCCGAGTGCGGCGTCGTCGAATCGCACATCCTGTCGCACGTGGCGAACGGCGCCACGATCGCAGACGCCCTCCTCGACATCGTCGGACCCGCCGCGCGCCACCTCGGCACCGCCTGGGAGGCCGACGAGAGGGACTTCATGGAGGTCACCATCGGCCTCGGAACGCTGCAGCAGGTCCTCGCCTCGCTGTCGGACGAGCGCATGAACCCGGCGATGCCGCACCGGCGCATCCTTCTCGTCCCGACGCCTGGCGAGGGGCACACGTTGGGACTTGCCATCATCGACCACCTCTTCCGCGCCGCCCGCTGGGACGTGGTCTTCGAGCCCTATGCCGACAGGCGCACGCTCGTCGACACGGTCCACTCGGAGTGGTTCGCCGTGGTCGGAATCTCGCTTTCGGGGGACGGCTTCATCGCCGAGGCGACCGAGACGGTGGCCGCGCTGAGGGACGCCTCCATGAACCCGCACCTCAGGATCCTCATGGGCGGCCCCGTGTTCGAGCGCAGGGACGGCCTCGGCAAGCGGATCGGCGCCGACGCCATCGCGGTCGACGGGAGGGCCGCCGTCGGCATCGCCAACCACTGGATTGCCGACGCGGCAGGGGAGACGCCCCTGTGAGCGCACATGGCGCATCCGCCGATGCCCAGGCCGGGCGGGTCTGACATGGACGCCCCCGCAGGTGCTCCGCCTTTCTTTCAGGCGGAGGCGAGTGTCTTTGAGGGTCTCTCCTCGCAGGATATCGCAAATCTCGTCGCGAAGGCGTCCGATCTCGCCGTCGTGCTCGACCGCGCCGGGATCGTTCGGGACCTTGCCTTCAGCGAGCCGGACCTTCCGAGCGAGACGTTCGACGGCTGGATCGGCCGCCACTTCTCCGACACCGTGACCACCGAGAGCCGGGCGAAGATCGAGAAGATCCTGTCGGTCACGCGGGACGATCCCCATCCCTTCATGGTCCAGGTGAACCATCCGCGGGAAGGGGCCGAGGACCTTCCGATCCGCTACAGCGCGACCGCCCTGTCGGACGACCGCCTCATCGCCATCGGGCGCGACCTCTCGCCGCTCGCGGTCGCCCAGCGCCGGCTCCTCACCGCCCAGCGCATGGCCGAGCGCGAGTATCGCCGCCTCAGGAACTCCGAGGCGCGCTACCGCCAATATTTCCACGTCACCGACGAGCCGGTCCTCTTCGTGGATGCCTCCGAGCGCATCACCGAGGCCAACCCCGCCGCGCAGCGCCTGTGGCCGAACACGACGCGCCTCACGGGCCGGCGCATCGCCGAGGCGCTGGAGCCCTCGGAGCGGGAGGCGTTCGCCGAGGCCATGGCCGCGGCCCGCCTCAGCGGCGCGAGCCAGCTGGTGGAGATCGGCGAGCGCCGCCTCGTCCTCGCCCCGCTCCGCTACGAGCCGGGCGCCGTCATCGTGCGCTTCGCCGATGCCGGCGAGACACACCTTTCCCCCCACGAGAAGCTCGTGCGCGTCGTCGAGGCGATGCCGGACGCCTTCATCGTCACCGACTGGTCGTTCTCCATCCTCGTCGCCAACGCGGCCTTCGTGGCGATGACCGAGGCCGCGAGCATCGAGCACGTGCTCGGCTCCTCGCTCGAGCAGTGGCTCGGGCGACCGGGCGTCGACATCTCGGTGATCCGCTCGGCCCTGTCCGAGGGCGGCACGCTGCGCGGCTTCGCCACCGTGGTCCAGGGCGAACTCGGCAGGGTGCAGGACGTCGAGGTCTCCGCGGTGCGCGTCACCGACGCGCGGGGCGATTATGTCGGCCTGTCCATCCGCGAGGGGAGCGCACCGGAGGCCGAGCTCGCGCCACGCTCGGCACAGCAGATCGCCGATCTCGTGGGCCGCGTCCCCGTCAAGGACATCGTGCGGCGCACCACCGACACCATCGAGCGCATGTGCATCGAGGCCGCGCTGGAGCTGTCGAGCGACAACCGCGCCTCCGCCGCCGAGCTCCTCGGCCTGTCGCGCCAGAGCCTCTACGTGAAGATGCGGCGCTACGGGATCGTCGAGGGCGACACGGAGCCTGAAGACAACTGACGCGGCGCGTCGCGTCCCGCACCGCGTCCTGTCGAGGCCGGGCTCGGCGCGCAGGGTTTCGAGGTCCGCCTGCGTCGGACCCGAGCGGCAGCGCCATCATGGCGGGGTCGGCCGGGAGGAGGCGCAGGTCGACGAACACGAGCGCCGAGACGACGATCATCGTCGGCACCACGAGGAGGAGCCGCCGAAGGAGGATCCGTTCGGGGATCGCAGGGCCACCTGCCTGAACAAGCGCTGAACAATGGGGTCAGCCGGGCTTCAGGCGCCGGATGACAGTCTCTCCACGTCACGCACATCGAGGAGAGATCCGATGAATACCTTTGCGCTCAAGAGCCTTGCCGTCGGCCTTGCACTCGCCCTGTCCGGTCCGGCATTCGCCTCCCATCCGCCGGTCGCTTCCGGCTCCCCCTCCGATGCTTCCGCCGTGATCGCGGACATCATCGCAGGCAAGCCCGACACGCCGGACATCATCGTCGCCGGCGGCTATGGCTACGGCCACCGTCACGCTCACCGTGGCTACAGGCACTACAAGCGCGGCCACCACACCGGCTATCGCGGTCCGCGGCGTCACTTTCGCGGCGGCCTCTGCAAGACGCGCGTCGTGCGCTACACGCCCTGGGGCAAGGTGGTGAGGGTGATCCACCGCCCGTGCCGCTACGGCCGCCACTGGTAACGCCGCGACGAGGCAGCGTTGCCGGGGAACCGGGGCCGGCCGAGCCCGGTCGCCCGGAAGACGCCGGAGGGGGCGGGGACGCCCGCCGTGCCCGCCCGCGGTCGCCCTCAGGCCGCAGGCCGGATCCACTCCGCGACCGCCTCGAGGTCAGGCTCGACGCCGAGGCCGGGGCCGGAGGGGAGCGGCCAGCGCCCCTCGACGACAGCCGGGAGCGGCCCCGCCAGCGCCGTCCTCAGCGCATTGTCGTTGACGTCCATCTCGAGGAGCCCGTCGCCGCCCACCGCGGCGAGGGCGTGGGCCGCGGCGACGAGGCCGATGGCCCCGCCGAGGTGGTGCGGGCAGAAGCGCCGACCTGCCGCGCGCGCCTTGCGCCCGACCGAGACGATGCCGGAGACGCCGCCCCACTTGCCGGCGTCCGGCTGGGCGACGGCGAGCCAGCCCGCCGCGAGGGCGTCGTCGAACGCGGCGCCGCCCCGCATGTTCTCACCGGCCGCGACGGGGCAGCCCGCATCCGCCACGGTCCGCCAGTCGTCGTGCGGGGCGTCGGCGGGAAGGGGCTCCTCAACCCAGGCGACGCCGCTTCTCGAAAGGTGCCCGGCGAACTCGCGGGCGGTGGTGGCGTCCCAGGCCTGGTTGGCGTCCACCATCAGCGCCTCGCCGGCCCGAAGGTCGTCCGTCACGTCGGCGACGTTGCGAAGGTCCCGCTCGCGGCCGAATCCGACCTTCACCTTGAACGCGCGATGGCCCGCTGCGCGCGCCGCCCTCACCGTCTCGACCGTCCCCGTCGGGTTGATGGCGCTCGCGTAGGCCGGAACGTCGTCCGCGGTGGCGCCGAGGAGGACGCGGAGCGGAACGCACGCGCGGCGAGCGGCAAGGTCCCAGAGCGCCATGTCGAGGCCGCCGATCACCTGGGCAATCGGTCCGAACTCGCCGGTCTGGAGGGCGAGGGCGTGGAGGCGCCTCTCGAGCGCGGCGCCGACGACGCCCGGCCGCGCGGGCGTCTCGAGCAGGAGGGGTCCCACGATGCGCTCCGCGAGCCGGGCCTTGTGGAGGTTGCCGAAGGTGGGGAAGTTGCACCAGATCTCGCCCCAGCCGACCGCGCCCTCCCTGTCCTCGAGGCGCACGAGGAGGGTGGAGCGGGCGTCCATCGCGCCGAACGAGGCCGGAAGCGGCGTCGCGAGCGGAACGGAGAGCGCAATGGCCTCGACGCGCGAAAGGTGGATCGGCTCGACCTCGGGAAGGCTCACGCGCCCCTCACGATCCTGCCGAGGAGGCCGAGCTTCTCGTCGGACAGGTAGCCGTAGCGGTTCATCCAGAGGCGGCCGTCCGAGGCTTCCCACGCGATGCGGGCGCGCCGGGCGACGTCCTCGGCAGGTCCGTAGCCGTGGCCGAAGGCGTGGACGGGGCAGTCCTCGCCCGCGGCCGCGCGCGCGGCGCGGATCTTCGCCGCCATCCCCCGCTCGCCGGCGGTGTGCGGCTCGTGGGGCTCGGGGTAGCGCACGTCCGCGAAGGGGCCGGGCGGGCCGTCGGTGGTGCCTGTGAGGGCGGCGAGCGCGGCGACGACGCGATCGGCCGACACGCCGGGGTTGGCGGCCGTCAGCGCCTCGGTCCAGTTCCTCAGCATCATGGGCCAGTGCATCGTGTAGAGCTTCACGCCGAGGCCCTGCACGATCGCCGCCGCCTCCGCGAAGTCGAAGCCCGAGACGAGGGTGAAGGGCGGAGGGAAGGCCTGGGGGACGAGGGCGATCCCGCCGGGAAGCGCCGCGCGGTAGCTCTCCAGAAGGTCGCGGACGAGGCGCCGCTTCAGCCTCAGCATGGCGGCAACGCCCGGAAAGCCCGCGAGGAGCGCGTCGAGCTGCGCTCCCGCGGCGGCGAGATCCTCCCCCGCGAGCGCGGCGCCCGCGGCCGAAGCGCCGGAGAGATCGTCGTCCGCAAGGCCCCTCGTGAGGAAGTCGCGCAGGGCGAGCATGTCCGCCTGCATGGCCGCGATCTCGATCCCTTGGGCCTCGGCGACTCCGAAGGCGTGGGGGGAGAAGTCGAAGAAGAGGGCCTCGAAGGCGTAAGGGGGATATTCCGGCCAGTCGATGCGCACGGCGTCGACGTCCGGATAGGCGCGGGCGAGGTCCTTCAGGAGCGCGCGGCCGTAGGCGAGGATCGCGGGGCTTGCGAGGGAGGCGTTGAGGTCCACCCGCTTCGGCACCGCCCGCCCGTCGGGGCCGAGGGGCTGGTCCTCCGCGAGGGGGCCGCCGAACTGGACGCGGTAGCCCGGCGGGATCGCCGCCTGGACCTGCATGTGGACGGCCATCCCCCGCGCCTTCGCGGCCGCGACGAAGAGCGCCACCGTCTCGCCCTCGCGCGCCGTCAGCGCGTCAGGCGGGGCGGGCCTGTAGGGGAGGCCTTCGTAGAGCGACAGGTCCGGCGCGAAGGAGGGGGCCGTGCGCACCTTCACCGCCCGCTCGCCCCAGAGCGGCCGGTCGAGGAGGCGCACCTTGCCAGCGTCGGCGTCAGCGGGCGGCTCGCGCACTCCGTCCGGCGCGGGCTCCATGACGTAGGGGCTCGTCGCGACCGCCGTGACGCCCGCCGCCTCGAGGCGGTCGAGCACGGCGTCGATGCCCTCCGACTGGGCCCACTCGGGAAGGACGGTCACGCCGAAGACGGTGCTCATGCCGCACCGACGACGTTGGAGGGATCGTCCCCGGGAGGCTGCGGGTAGTGGAGCCCGCGCTGCCCCGACAGGCCGCGGTTGGCCGCGGGCGCGAACGGCGGGGCGGGAAAGCCGACGAGCCGTCCGTCCCTCGCGGCCGCCCGGTCCTCTCCGTAGAGCTCGGCGACGAGGCGCCCTGCGAGGGCGTCGCGAAGGTCCGGCCGCGCCGCGCACAGGTCCCGGAGCTCGTCCGGGTCCTCATCGAGGTCGAAGAGCTGGAGGACGTTGCCGGCGGGATACCAGACGAGCTTGTGGCGCCCGTCGTGGATCATGCGCGTCGCCTTCGGCCCCTCGAGCGCCTCGGCGTAGAGGGTCTCGCGCCGCGCCTCGCCCACCATGGAGATGCCGTCGCAGGTCTGCGGCGGGCGGATGCCGGCAAGGTCGAGGAGCGTCGGCATCACGTCCTGCAGGCCGACGAGGCGCCCGTCCACGGTGCCGGGCGGCGTCCTCGGGTCGCCCGCAGCGCCGACGAGCACCATCGGCACGCAGGCCGACCCCTCGTACATCAGCCGCTTGGCGTAGAGGCCGAAGTCTCCCAGCATGTCCCCGTGGTCGCCGGTGAAGAGGATGATCGTGTCGTCGAGGAGCCCCTCCTCGCGCAGCGTTCCGATCACGAGGCGGAGCTGGGCGTCGACGTGGGTGCAGAGCGCGTAGAAGGCGCGGCGCACGTCCGCCAGCCTGTCGCCCGCGAGCTGCTGCCAGAAGTCGCGGACGGTGCGGAGCGCGTGCGGCTGGTCCTCGTCCCGGCTCCAGTCCGCCTCGAGCGGCTCGGGGACGGCGCGGCGGGTGTAGCGCTCGAGGTAGGCCTCGAGCGGAACGATGGGCGGGTGGGGCTGCGTGTAGGACAGGTGCCAGAAGGCCGGCCGCGTCGGGTCGCGCCGCTTGATGGTGCGGCACATGGCGAACGTCGTCCAGTTCGTGACGTGGCAGTCCTCCGGCAGGTGCCAGGTGCGCCAGCCGTAGTCGTTGTTGGACATGCCGTGGAGGAACTGCCTTCCGGCGAAGCCCCTGTCGGCGAGGTAGAGGTCGTGGTCGTCGACGGCGCCGAGCTGGGGCCGGCCCTCCTCGGCGATGAGCGCGTCGTCGAAGCCGATGCGGGCGCGCGGCGGGAAGGCGTGGAGCTTGCCGACGGCGAAGGTCTGGTAGCCGGCGGCCGAGAAGCTTTCCGCGACCGTCGGAAGGTCCGGCATCGGGAGGGCGGGCTGGAAGAGGCGGTCGCCGTGGGTCCTCGGGCTCGTCCCCGTCATCATCGTGCGCCTTGCGGGAATGCAGATGGGGCACTCCGAGTAGGCGCGCGGGAAGACGACGCCGTTCTTCGCGAGCTGGTCGACGGTGGGCGTCTCGACGACCGGATGGCCGCGGAAGCCGAAGAGGCGGCCCGGCCACTGGTCCACCGAGACGAACAGGACGTTGGGCCGCCTGCGGGCCGGCTCCTCGGACACGTCGCCTCCTCCTCGCGCGGGGACCCGTCCGGCGGGCTCTGCCGGCGCGTCGATTGTCATTTGTTGTGCGCCGCGATAGGCCGCAGCGGGTGCAAGGCTAGGGCAAGATCGGCGGACGAGTCCATCGGGGACGACACCCGCGCGGGCGAGGGACGATGGACCATCAGATCGCGGACGTTGCGCCACCGCACGCTGCGGGCGGCGCGCCGCTGCGCCGCTCACCGGCGGCCGACGTCCTCGCGAACGCCGAGGACGACGACGACTTCGCCGCCGTCGTCCTCCCCTTCATGGCGGGACGGCGCGTTCTCGACGTCGGCTGCATCAACCACACCTTCTTTCCGACGCCGCACAGGCGGCGCGACTCCTCGTTCTTTCGGATCGAGAAGGTCGCGGCAGAGGTTCTGGGGGTCGACAATGCGGGGCGCGAGGTGCGCCTCGCCCGGGAGCACGGCCACGACGTCGTCGAGGGCGACGCGGAGACCTTCCTCGCCGACGCGCCGTTCGATGTCGTCCACGGCGGGGACATCATCGAGCACCTCTCGAACCCCGGCCTCTTCCTCGAGTGCTGCCACGCCAACCTCGTCGACGGCGGCCTCCTCGTCCTGTCGACGCCGAACACATTCTCCCTCTCCAACGCCTACCAGGCGCTCAGGCGGCTGACGAACGACCCTTCCGTCCACCCGCAGCACACCTGCTACTTCACGCCGACGACGCTGAAGGAGCTCGTCCGCCGCCACGGCTTCGAGACGGTGGCCTTCCACACGATCGAGATCCGCACCCGCGGGCTCACCCGGAAGGACCGGGTGCTCCTGCGGATCAACGCCGGGGTGACGCGCGTTTTGCCGCGCTTCAAGCGCACCCTCGTCGGTGTCTTCCGCAAGGCGCCGGGACGGCTGGCATAGCGCGGGCTTGCCGGGTCGCCCCTGCCGGCATAGGCTTGCTCCCGCCAAAAAAGAAGAGGCGCGCGACCGGCCCCGCCGGCCGTGCCCCGAGGGAGGAAACATGAAGCTCTGGAAGATCGCCGCCGTCGTCGGCGCCGCCGCAATCTTGGCGTTCACCGGCCATGCGTCTGCCGACTGGCCCGAGAAGCCCATCCGCGTCATCGTCCCGTTCGGCGCCGGCGGCACGTCGGACCAGGTCGCCCGCGCGTTCCAGGCCGCCATCGAGGAGAACGACATCCTCGACCAGCCGATCACCATCATCAACGTCGGCGGCCACTTCTCCATCGGCGCCCGCCAGGTGATGGAGGCCGAGCCCGACGGGCACACCTTCCTCATCCTCCACATCGCCCTCATGGGCGGCGAGGGCGGCGGCGTGTTCGACTTCGGCTACCGCGACTTCGCACCCGTCGCGACCACGTCCGAGTTCTGCGTCATGCCGATGGTGCGCAAGGACTCCGGCATCGATACCATCGAGGAGCTTCTCGAGAATGCGGCGAGCGAGCCCGATTCGCTGCTCTTCGGCGTCAACCTCGGCGCCATCAACCACATGGGCGGCGTGATGCTTCAGAACCTGAAGGACGACGCCAAGTTCCGCTTCGTGCAGATCGGCGGCGGCACCGCGAACTTCACCGCCCTCACCGGCGCGCAGACCGACGTGACCGTGCTGTCCGCCGCAGAGGTGGCGAACTTCACCCGCAATCCGGACGGCACCGAGCTCGAGGAGGCGCAGATCAAGCCGCTCGCCTACACCGGCGCCGAGCGCGTTCCGAACCTGCCCGACGTTCCGACCATGCAGGAGCTCGGCTACGACATGGAATACTGCATCCAGAACTGGTGGTTCGCGCCCGAAGGCACGCCGCAGGAGGCGCTCGACGGCATGGCGAACGCCCTGGAGCAGGCCGCACAGACCGAGCGCGTCCAGAAGTTCGTCGCCGACAAGATGTTCACGCCGATCTTCCTGAAGGGCGAGAACATGGCCGCGGCGCTCGACGAGACCTGGGCCGCCATCGAGCCGGTCGCCAGGCAGGCCTCCAACAGGTGACGGGCCGCGGCCGCCTTACCGGGCGGCCGCACGCTTCGCCGGCCGGGCGCGGGGGAGCCATTCCCCGCGCATCGCGCCGCGCGCCCGCCGATCCGCACTCCCGGAGACGCCCTTCATGAATTCCGGCTCCCCGCGCTGGGAACTCGGCGTCAGCCTCTTCTTCATCGCCGGCTGCCTCGTCGTCCTCTGGGAGACGCGCGACATCCCGGCCGGCGTGTTCGAGCCCCTCGGCTCCGCGCCGGTCCCGCAGGCGACGGCCGTCATCGTCCTCCTCCTCAGCGTGGTGGTCGCCCTCGGTGCGATCCACAGGCTGCGCACCGAGATCCGGCCGAGCTTCGAGGAGGCGGAGGGATTCCGGCCGAAGCCTCTCGACGCGCTGGTGGTGGCGCTCCTCACGATCGTCTACGTGGTCGTCCTCGACCTGCGCGTCCTCGACTTCGCGCCGCTCACGGCGCTCTTCCTCATCGCCACCATCGGCTTCCTGTCGCGCTTCAGGCCGAGGAGCCTTGCCATCGGCGCCGCGGTCGCCGTCGCGACGGGCTGGGGCGTCCAGTACATCTTCACCCGCGTCTTCATCGTGGACCTGCCGGGGCTATGAACCGCTCCGCGCCCCGCCATCGGATCCGTTCATGCTGGCCGACCTGACGGGCGCGCTCGCCCACATCTTCACGCCGCTGCCGTTCTTCTACGTCGTCCTCGGGACGGTGCTCGGCATCGTTGTGGGCGCGGTGCCGGGGCTGTCGGGGGCGATGCTGATCGCCCTCACCCTGCCGCTTACCTTCTACATGGAGCCGGTGAACGCCATCATCCTGCTCGTCTCCATGTACACGGGCTCCATCGCCGGCGGCCTCATCACGGCGACGCTCCTCAGGATGCCGGGGACGCCGTCCAACGTCGTCACCACCTTCGACGGGCACCCGATGGCCATGGCCGGCAAGCCCGGCCGCGCCCTCGGCCTCGGCATCGCCGCCTCCTTCGCCGGCGGCCTGTTCGCGTGGGTGGTGCTCCTCCTCCTCGCCAAGCCCCTCTCCATCTGGGCGACGCGCTTCGGCCCGTTCGAATACTTCACGCTCATCATGATGGCGATGGTCCTCATCGCCTCCGTCAGCCAGGGCTCGATGGTGAAGGGGCTGATCGCAGGGCTTCTCGGGATGCTCGTCTCGATGCCGGGAGTCGACCCGTCGGCAGGCCAGCCGCGGCTGACCTTCGACTGGCACATGCTCAATTCCGGCCTGAAGCTCCTGCCCGTGCTGATCGGAGTGTTCGCCGTCAGCCAGATCATCGGCGACATCGTCGCCATCGGCAAGAAATACGAGAAGGTGGAGACCAACCTCAAGGGCATGCTCATGACGCTGAAGGACTGGAAGGACCAGGCCTTCAACATCCTGCGCTCGGCGGCCATCGGCACCTGGGTCGGCATCCTGCCCGGCATCGGCGCCTCCATCGGCTCGATCATCGCCTACACCACCGCCAAGAACATGTCCCGCAAGCCCGAGGAGTTCGGCAAGGGCTCCGAGGAGGGCATCGTCGCCTCCGAGACCGCGAACAGCGCGACGGTCGGCGGCGCGCTCATCCCGCTCATCGCCATGGGCATTCCGGGCTCGGTGATCGACGCGATCCTCATCGGCGCCCTGATGATCCACTCGATCTCGCCGGGGCCGACGCTCTTCATCACCAACGCGGACGTGGTGTGGGCGATGATCGCGGCCTGCCTCATCTCCACCATCGTCATGTTCGTCGCGATGCTGGGCTCGGTCCACGTCGTCGCCCGCGTCATGTACGTGCCGCGCGCGCTCCTCCTGCCGGTCATCCTCGTCTTCTGCATCGTCGGCGCCTTCGGGCTCGACAACACGATGTTCGACGTGTGGGTGATGCTCGGCTTCGGCGTCCTCGGCTATGCCATGGAGCGGGCGGGCTTTCCCCTCGGCCCGTTCGTCATCGGCTTCGTGCTCGCGCCCCTCATGGAGGAGAAGCTGCGCTCCGGCCTCATGATGACGGCGGGGTCGATCGAGCCGATCTACACGAGGCCTCTGCCGCTGATCTTCACGCTCATCGCCGTCGCGCTCCTCCTCGCACCGTTCGTGCGCGGCTATCTCGCGCGGCGGCGGGCGAGCCGCGGCGTCCCGGCGGAGTGACACGGAATGGCCGACGCGACGAACCTTCTCTTCATCTTCTCCGACCAGCACGCCCGCCACGTGGCGGGCTGCTACGGCGACGAGGTGGTCGCGACGCCGAACATCGACCGCCTCGCGGCCGAGGGCATCCTCTTCGACAACGCCTCGTGCCCCTCGCCGATCTGCGTGCCGAGCCGCATGTCGATGCTCACCGCGCGCTGGCCCCACCGCAACGACGTGTGGACCAACGACGACATCCTCTCCTCCGCGCTTCCCACCTGGCCGCATGCCATGGGTGCCGGCGGCAGGCGGCCTGTGCTGATCGGGCGGATGCACGCCCTCGGCCCCGACCAGCTCCGCGGCTACGCGGAGCGGGAGATCGGGGACCACTCGCCCAACCATCCCGGCCAGCCCTACCGCGACTACGGCGTCCTTGCCGGCACCAACAACCCCGACCCGCGCTCGCTGAAGGCGTCCGGCCCCGGGCGGATGCTGTACGAGGCGAAGGACGAGGACGTGACCGTGGCGGCCGTGCGCTGGCTGCGTGAGCGCGCGCCGCAGGAGGCCGCCGCCGGCGGCTTCTGCCTCACTGTCGGCTACATGCTCCCCCACGCACCCTACGTCGCCGACCCGGCGCTCTTCGCGAAATATGCCGGACGCGTGCCGCCGCCCCGCCTCGGGCCGCCCGCCGACGAGCACCCCTTCTACGCCTGGTGGCGGGAGAACCGCGGGCTCTGTGCGGCGAGCCCCGAAGAGGTGGACCGGGCGCGCACCGCCTACTACGCTCTTGTGGACGAGCTCGATGCCATGATCGGCCGCGTTCTGGCGGCTCTGGAGGAGACCGGGCTGATGGACGACACGCTCGTCGTCTACGCCTCGGACCATGGCGACCATATCGGCGAGCGCGGCCTCTTCTGGAAACACACCTTCTTCGAGGAGTCGGTCGGCGTTCCGCTCGTGATGCGCCTGCCGGGGGTCCTGCCGGCCGGCGCGCGGCGGGCGGAGGTGGTGAACCTCGTCGACCTGTCGCAGACGATGCTGGAGGCTGTCGGCGCCCCGCAGCTTCCCGACGCGGACGGGCGGAGCTTCTGGAGCCTCGCGAAGGACGGCGGCGACTGGCGGTCCGAGACCTTCGCCGAGTACTGCACCGACGCCGTCCCCTCCTGGACGGGCGGCCGGGCGGTGGAGCAGCGCATGGTGCGCGACGCCCGCTACAAGCTCGTCGTCTTCGGTTGCGAGCCGCCGCTCCTCTTCGACCTCGTGGACGACCCGCTCGAGACGAGGAACCTCGCCGAGGATCCGGCGTACGCCGATGTGCGCGCCCGCCTCGAGGCCCGCGTCCTCGACGGCTGGGATCCGGCGGAGATCCGCGCCCGCCGCACCCGCATGAGGGCGCGGAAGGACATGCTCGCCGCCTGGGCGCGGCACGTCGATCCGCCCAACACCCACCTTTGGCCCTTCGAGGCCTCGATGAACCGGCTCGACACCCCGCCGGACTGAGACCCGCGGACGGCGGGACCGCACCTATCGGCCGGCGTTCTCCCGGCGCCGCGCGATCGCCTCGCGGACCCGATGCTCGAAGCGGCGGGTGACGGCGAGCGCGTTTCCGAGGGCGCCGGGGAACGCGCTCGCCCGTCGCAGCCCCTCCTCCACGGAGGCGACCGCGGGCGGCCTGTCCCTCAGCGAGTGGAACTTCGCGCCGAACGGGATCATCGCCGTCCGCCGCCCGAGAAGCGTGCCCCAGTAGGCGCCGTGGAAGCTCGAGGAGACGACCGTGCTGCCCGAGGCGAGAAACGCGATGGCGGCGTCGACGCCCCCGGGGTCGAGGTTCGACATGTATGGCACCGACAGCCGCGCGCACTCCTCGCTGAGCGGGCTCAAGGTCTCGTGGCCGAAGGCGACGACGTCGTGCTGCGGGCGCGGCGGGTCCGCGAGGAGCGGGTGGAGGCACGAGGCGCACGGAACGTAGCCGAGCCAGGCGGTGTGGTCGCGCTGCCCCCACAGGGCAAATCCCGTCCGATAGAAGAGGTGGGACCAGACCCTCACCGGGCGCCGGCCCGCGAAGGTGAAGCCGACACCCCACGCGATCAGAAGGCTGTTCGGGTAGCGGCGGCGAACCCGCGGCGCGTACTTCGCGATGGCGCCACCGCCGAAGACGACGACGTCCGGCCTCACGTCCTCCGGTGGCTGCTTCGCGTCGCCCAGGATCTCGCGGTCGCCTGGCGCGCCGAGCGTTCGGTAGAGGAGCGGACTTGCCGCCATGTCGCCGATGTTGGGTGCATCGCGCTTGTGAACGCCGAGGATCGTGAGCGCGCGCCCGTCAGCCACCACCGGCGATGATCTCGATCACGGCCTGCTGCGGGGCGAAGGCGCGGTAGCGGAACTAGTGCGGCTCGAACACCTCGTTCAGCGCCCTGAACTCGCCGTTGCGCCAGTTGGGATAGCCGTGGTGCTCGTCGAACAGGACGAGGGCTCCCGGCCGAAGGCGCGGCTTCAGGAGCTCGAGGGCGTGGCGGCAGGGTGTGTAGGTGTCCGTGTCCACGTGGACGAATGCGACGGGGCCGACGTGCTGCTCAAGGAACGGGCCGAGTGTCTCCTCCACCCAGCCGACGAGGAGCTCCACGTTCCGGCGCACAGCGGGAGGCTTGCCGCCGCGGTTGAAGTTGGCGCGGGCGGGGATCGACTTGCCGAACCAGTCCTCGGAGAGGCCCTCGAAGGCGTCGAAGCCGTACAGTGTGCGCCTGTCGCCCGCAGCGGCGAGGACGTCCGCGAACTGGTTGATCCCCTCCCCCTCGAAGACGCCGAGTTCCAGGACGAGCCCCTCGGCGGGGATGCGCCTGATGGCGAAGTCACGGATCTGGTCGGCGCGGCGGATGAGGAGGGCGTTCTCGAGGTGCGGCTCGATGAAGTCGGCCGAGTCCTCGATGGCGCGGGCGATGAGGACGTCGTTGACCGCGGGCGCTGCCGCCCGGCGCTTGCGCTTCCTGAAGAGCCGAAATCCTCGCAAGTGCGGCCTCTCGGGGATGTGGGGGAAGGCGTGGCTCAGAAGCCGTGGCGGGCGAGGAGACGGGTCAGGCGGGCGGGCTCGGAGGCGCGCGGCGGGAGCGGCGCTCCGGCGAGCGTCGCCGTCGTCAGCCCGTCGAGCGTCTCTTGCCCCACATTCCCCGAGCGGGCAAGCGCATCGATCTCGGCGCGGTCGCGGCGGGGCGGGCGGTAGGCGCTGGCCGAGAGGACCACGGTCGGCCGCCCCGCCGCCACCGCCTCGTGGATCATGGACAGGCTGTCGGCGCTGACGAGGATCGCGTCGGCCTCGAAGGCCGCGGCGTTGGAGCCGAGCCCGCCGTCGGCGAAGCGGTGGATCGCTGCGCGAGGCCCGAGAGCGGAGAGGGCGCGCGCGAGGCGGTCGAAGAGGTCCGCGCGCGTGCGGCGGGAATCGAAGGCGAGGAGCGACCAGTCGGTGCGCTCTGCGAGGATCGTGCCGAGGCGCGTGGCGAGCGCGTCCATGTCCTCGGCCGTGTAGGCGTAGTGCTTCGTCTCGCCGCCGAAGAGGAGGGCGATCGTGCGCGTGCCGGGCCCGGCGAGCGGCCTCGGCGGGGGAAGCGCCTCGGCGTCCACCGTCGAGGGGCGCGGGGCGAGGGCGACGCGCCGCGCGCGCGAGGGAACGGGGCTCAGGATGAGGGAGAAGCCCGTCACGGGCCACTTCGCAAAGCCGCAGTAGATGTTGCGGGCCGACAGGCGCCGCGCCGCGGCGATGTTCGCCGCCGCCGTGGAGGGTCCCGTGGACAGGACGAAATCGGCCCGCTCCGGCCAGTCCGCGAGCGCCGGGCCGAAGCGCTCCGCGACCCGCTCGGGGGCGATGCGCACGCGCTCCGCGAGGAACCGATCGGGCCGCAGGACGCGCGCGCAGAGGCGGGCGATCCTGCGCGACGTCGGCCGCACCTCGGCGATGCCGAGCCACCGCGCCCGGGTGGGACCGAGGCGCGCGAGGGCCGCGAGGACGCCCTCGCTCGAGCGGTCGTGACCCGGCACGCCGTCCGTGAGGACGAGCACCTCCCGCACGCCTCAGCGCCAGTGCTCTCTGATCCAGGGCGTCGGTCGCACGTGCTTGCGGATCCTCTTGTACCACCTCTTCTCCGGCCACACCCCGTCCCGCGCATGGTCGGGGTTCGGATAGCCTGTGAAGCAGATCACCTTCGCGTCCGCCGGAAGCGGCGCCGTCCTCACGTAGTTGAGCGGGAACGGCGGCAGGAGGGAGTGCTTGAAGGAGACGCACCAAGGCGCGGGCCAGAAGACGCGCGAGGCGATGGTGCGGGACTTGAAGGTCTGGCTGTTCGGGAACTTGCGGACGGTGCCCTCGGGGTCCGCCATCAGCGTCTCGTAGACCTCCGTGTGGGCGCCGACCCGAAGGCGGAAGCAGCTCGTGTTGCCGATGCCCGACCCCGGCTGCGTCCAGTTCTCGATGACGCAGTAGGTGGCGCCCGGTGCGTGGTCGAAGAAGTCGTCGATCCCGCCCGTGACGACGACGTCGAGGTCGATGAACAGGAAGTCGCCGGTGATGTCGTCGAGTGTCTTCTGCGTGAGGGCGATCTTGCGCCAGGCCTTCCAGCGGTGGCTCTCGGGAAGGTCGATGGGCGGCAGCGGCTTCGCCTCGATGGCGGGGTCGAGGCCGGCGGCGTCGTCGGTGAAGCACACGAAGCGCAGCGGGCGCGCCGTGTGGCGGCTGACCATGGCGTGAAGCGTGTTGGCGTAGTCGGGGCCGTAGGCGCTGCCCCATTTCATGCAGACGACTGTCTGGTGGGCTGTCATGTCCGGTCCCGCTCCGGCCGGGCGGCTGACGCTCCCGGACCCGGCGCCGTTACAGGCTCCCGATCAGGATGTCGAGGATCTCGATCTGCGTGCCCGTCTCGCCGTGCGCCACCTCGACGTTGGCGTACCGGATGCCGTTCATGACGGCGTAGTGGGAGAGGGAGCAGTCCGTGCGCGCCGGGTCGACGGTCTCGACGAGGACGTGGACACCGGCGCGGTTGAGCCTTTCCACGCGCCGGCGCACCTGCGGGTCGCGCGCGCCGCTCCGGCTCGCGAGGATCACCATGGCGTCCTCGCTCCTGCGCCCGCCGGTCGCCTCCTCGCTCGGGAACGCCTCCGATCCGGCGTAGGGGGCGCGGATCGAGACGCTGCCCGCCCCGCCCGTCGCTGCGGCGCCGCGCGCATTGGTGTGGAGCGCGATGACGGGGCGGTTGCGGGGCGCGAGCATCGCCTCGACGAAGCGAGGGCTGCGGCCGCCGGGGCGCCGGCAGTCGAGGGCGTTGGCGTCGAAGTTCCGGTTGGGGTCCGTGCCGCCGACGAAGCGGCTGCCCCCGCTCTCCACCACCGTCGCGACGCCGCCGTGGGTACGCAGCGCCCAGGCGGCCGTCCCGAGCGCCGCGTTCTCGTCGTCGTGGGGGAGGACGAAGAGCGGGCCGCGGCGGCCCGAATCGAAGGTGTGGACGGTCCAGCGCGTGCCGCGCTCCTCGAAGGTCGTCGCGCTGGCGCAGATCCCGTCGCCGAAGATCGACAGGTCGTCGTCCCGGTCGGTGAGGGAGGTCGGCGGGAGGCAGGCGCTTCCCGCCGCGAGGTTGATGCCGGCCGGAGAGGCCGCGTTGCAGCCCGCGAGCGCGATCGCCGCGACGATGGCGAGGGCGCCGCGGGCCGCCACGGGTCAGCTCGCCGTCTCTTCGTCGTGGTCGTGGCCGTGGTCGTGCTCTTCGTCGTGGTGGTCGTGCTCTACGTCCACCTCCACCTCGAAGGTGCCGGCCCTCTCGAAGGTGAGCGTCATGTGGAAGTGGTCGCCGCCATCGAGGGTGCGCTTCACGTCGAAGAAGACGATGCGGGCGCCGCCGGGGGCGAGGGAGACGGACTGGCCGGGCTCGATGGCGATGGCGCTGACGTCGGTCACGCCGAGGGTCCCGTCGGCGCCGATGACGTGCGCCTGGAAGACGCCGGGGTCGGCGAAGGACACGCTCGCGGCAGTCAGCCTGTCGACCTCCTCGCCGGTGTTGTCGATGGTGAGGTACACCTCGATGGCGTGGGCGGTGGGTGAGGGCTCGTCGGTGTGGGCGTGGCTCACCCGGATGTCGGCGCTGCGGAAGATGTCCCCGTCGTGGTGGGCGACGGCGGGCAGCGCCGTGAGCGCGAGCATGCCGAGGACCGGCAGGATGGTCTTCATGGTGGTCTCCTTGCCGGCAGGACGCGGCCGGCGGGTTGATCGACGAGGCCGGCCGGTCTCCTGGCTCGCGGATCGCCGCCCCGAGATGTCCGTGGCCTTCCCCCGGAGGGTGGCCGCGGACGGGCTTCCCGCTCACAGTTGCGCGTCAGCGCCGGATTCGCACCGGCTTCCCGACACCGTCCTCGGCGCCCGTCGTAGCACCGCCTGCGACGTATTGCCAACGCCTCCCGTCTCGCGGGGTTGACGGCCCGTGGCGTCAGATGACGAACGGGACGGGGTTGAAGTCCTTCTCGGTGGCCGGGCTCCGGCGGAGGCCGAGGGCGACGGGAACATCGGCGAGGCGGCCGGGGGCGAAGCGCGGAAGCCAGTCCCTCAGGTGGGGCGAGACGGCGCGCGCCACGGGAACGCCGAGCTCCGGGCGGGTGAGGTCGGCGACGTAGACGTCGATGCCGGCGGCGTCGAGGGCGTCGAGGAGGTCGTCGTGGCGCCTGGTCGCCGGCAGGGGGGCTTCACCGTCCCCGCGAAGATCGTGCAGGGCGAGGGCGTCCGTCGTCTCGGACCAGGCGAGGAGGGGGTTGGCCTGTTCGGGCGCGGGCGCTGCGGCCCGCATCTGCGCGAGCGCGATCTCGCCCTGGAGCATCTCGAGCGTCGCGGCGAGGACGGCGCGGGCGGGGTCGAGCGCGGCTGCCGCGCCGATGGCGGGGCGCGTCCCGTCGGTTCTTGCCGAGAGTGCGACCACCGTGGCGGCGGGGAGATCGTGGGGAAGGAGGAGGTGCCACGTGACGCGGCGCCGGTCGGCGAGCCACGAGGCGAGCGCATCCGGGAGCGCCTCGCGCGCGGCTTCCGGGGCGATGCGCGGGGCGAGGAGACGGTTGTACCACCAGATCGCCACGGCATCCCGCTCCACGCGCTCCATCAGGGCGTGCCGCGTCGCCGCGTCGAGGTCGTCGCGCGCGGCGGTTCCGGTGGAGGACGTGAAGGGGCTTCCGAGGCCGAGACGGGCGTCCTCGTCGAGGAGGACGGCGGTGGCGGGGAGGGGATGGCGCGTGCCGCGGGTGAGGTGGATGCCTTCCATCCAAAGGTTGTCCACCGGTTTTCCACAACCATGGAGTGAACTAAAGTTCTTGTTTGCGTACAGCTTAAGCAACTGATCCGCACTATACTGCCAGAGACTTTCCGCCGGTATGGCGCCCTCTGGCGGGGTGCGGCTGTCTCTGGCGCGGGGGTCGTCAGGTCCTCCGGTCATGGTCGAGGCGCGTTCGACTGCCTCGAAAATCGCGGCCTGCCTGGCGTTTTCCCGATCGAGGCCACGGCCGGCCGCCGCCTTCCAGGCCGTGATCCACGCCGGCGCATCGGCTCCGTTGGCCGCGAAGGCGATGAAAAAATGGGCAGGGCAGCTGTGGATAACCGTCTCGAAGATTCGGAGCCTCAGAGCTTCCGTTTGGGAAGTGTTGAGCGGTATTTCTAAGTCGCCGCCGGGATTCATCCGGGCGCCCAGATTGAAAGCGGGGTCATTCGCCATGTTTTACGAGGCCAAGATCGACTTTGACGCCTTCGACGTGTCCGAGCACCTCGAGGGGATCGTCAAGCGTGGTACGCGAGAGGACAAGATGGCACGTATCGCCTGCAATCGTTCGGCCCTGACCGCCATCGGCAAGGCGTTCGGCGAGGCCGCCAACGACCCCGAGAAGCGCGCCGCCTTCCGCGCCGATCCGGCGGCCTACCTGCGCGCCGCCGGCGTTCCGGAGGCGAGCCTCGAGGGTCTCAACCTCGTGCTGCACGAGGACGACGAGAACACCGTGCACTTCGTCCTTCCCGAGGGCGTCGACCACGGCCGCCTCAAGGCCAACGACCACGAGTACCTCAAGATGCTCGGCACTATGGCCGTGCTCGGTTGCCACCGCCCGCTGAGCTAGGCGGTCCGGCACGTGGGGCCGGGGACATGCGAGACCATGACGCCGGCCTTCTCCAGCGACGAGAACATCCGCTGGCGCTCGTGCGTGCCGCGGATCATCGAGGAGGACTCGATCCAGCGTGACAGCCCGGGTCCGTCGAGGCGGGCCTCGGGCTGCACGCGGCGCATCTCCTGCTCGAAGCGCACCCGCGCCTGCGCCGCGGCCCTCGCGTCGCCGCGCTCCTGGTGGACGGCGACGGCGAGCAGGGCGATATGAAGATTGTCGGGTGCCCTGTCGAGGTGGTGGAGGCTCTCCTCGAGATCGCCGGCGAGGTAGGCGATGTTCGCCAGATACCCGTGCGCGAACGCCGGCATGCCCGGGCCGAAGCTCTCCACCGCCTGCCGCGCCAGCGTGCGCGCACGGTCGATCCGGCCGCAGAAGGCGTTCGCCTCCGCCGCGGCGATCATGTTGCGGCAGGAGTAGGGGTTGAGCTCGAGGGCCTTCTCGAAGGAGGCGACGCCCCTGTCGTGGTCGTTCGACTGGACGCGCAGCCAGCCGAGGACCACGTGGCTGAACGGGTCGAGGTGGTCGACGGAGATCGCCCGGAACACCCACTCGCGCGCGCGCTCGAGCCTGTCCCTGTCCGCCTCGCTCCCCTGGGGGAGGATGAGGCGCTGGATCATCAGGATGGACCCGATGGAGGCGTGGACGCGGCCGATGCGCCTGCCGCGTTCGTCCTTCACGAGGTCGTGAAGGATTTCGAGCGCAGCCACGTCGGACGACCGCGTCCACTGCGTCATCAGCTTGAAGGCCTGCACCCAGCGGCCGAAGACGGTGCCCGAGAGGCCCTCGTCGTCGTGCAGGATGTCCTGCTCGATGCCGTTGATGCAGGCGGCGACGATGCGCTGGGTCCGGGCGCGGTCGGCGAGCGCCTCGTAGTCGATGGCGACGCAGCTCACGGTGTACTGGCCGCGCGCGTTGAGGCAGCGCACGTAGACCGACCGCCTCTCGGGCTGGTCCCAGATGGCGAGGCGGTAGTCGTGCGTGGCGTCGGCGGTGACGCGCATGATGCTTGCGGCGCCGCCCGGCCTCGTCGGCGTATCGTCCTCGAAGCAGCGAAGCGCCCGGAACCGCGAGAGCTGGAGGAGGATCTCCGAGTGGGCGACGGCGCACCGGTTCGTCGTGGCGCCCGTCGCGGCAGGTCGCGCGAGCGCGACGACGGGCCAGTCGCGCACGGCGTCCTGCGGCGGCGCGGTCGGGGGGACCCTCTCCGTCTCGGCGAGGGTGGCGACGAAGGCCGAGAGGTCGTGGGGGACCGCGACGTCGATGTCCTCCAGCGCGCGGGCGAACGCACGGAAGCGGCGGGTCGCGCCCGCCGTGTCGCCCCGCGCTGCGAGCATGCGGATGATGCGCACGTTCGCCGCCGTGTCCGTCGGCTCGATCCGCACGATGAGCTCGCAAAGGGCGAGCTCGAGCTCGGCGTCACCGCCGAGGGCGAGCGCGGCGAGGCGCTTCGACAGGCGCCTGTGCGCGCGCTCCGTGGTCTCGGCGCGGAAGCTCTGCGCCCATTCGTCGAGCAGCTCGGAGCCGGTGTCGAGCCCCTCGAGCGGCTCGCCCCGCCACAGCTCGAGCGCCCGGCGCAGCGCCGGGACGGTGCCCATCACGATGCAGCGGTTGAAGAGGGCGAGGTCGGTGTCGAACGGGTCGCCGGCGTACCAAAGATGCGTCCTGTCCCTGCCGAGAAGGTCCCCTGTGCCCGGCGACCTGGACAGGTGCGACACCGCCCTTCGCAGCGACGCGGCCGCCTGAACGCTCCCGGTGTCGCTCCAGAGGAGGCCGCCGAGGCGCCGCCTCTCGATCCTCTGCCCCGGCATCGCCGCCAGGTGAAACAGCAGTGCGCCAGTCTTGCGCGTCGGGAAATCCGCGGTGCGACCGTCACAGGCCAGCATCGGCGGGCCGAGGAGGCGGACCCGGACGTCGCGGTCGGGACTCATCGCAGGCGGCAACCTCCGTTCACGCGTCACGCAACCTGAGTGTGCCATAGGCTCTACACGTTTACGTCTGTTTGCAAGCCCGGCGGCGCCGCATTCTCGCCGCAGCCGATGCATTTCACGCTGTGATCACGATCCTCCCGTAAGGCTTGTGACGCCCACTGATCCCTCCGAGCGGGAGTCACAACACAATGAAGCCATCGTCGAGGATCCTCACGTCCGAACTCATCGAGAGCGCCGTCATCAGCAACCGCGAGGCGTTGCGGCGGATGATCCAGTACGCCTGGGCCGAGGCGGAGAGGGAGGGGGCGGGAGAGTGCGCCGAGCTCCTGTCGGCGGCGCTTCTGGCGCTCGACCACGCGACGCAGGCCGCCGGGGACGGAACGGGCCGAAGCCTCGCCAACTGACTGGATGATGCGACAACGCGCCGCATGCGGGCGTGCGCGCTGACCTGCGCCACCGACCACACCGGCGGCTGCCGCAAGGGTTGCGGAGGGCGCGGTCGGAGCCGAGGGGAAACGATTTCATGGACATGGGCATTTCTTCCGACGAGTGCCCCGGCAGCGACGTCGATCCGTTTCTCGCCGCTCTCGGCGGGCGAGTTCGGACCGCACGCGAGCGGCGCGGGATCTCCCGCCGCATGCTGTCGGAGCAATGCGGACTTTCCCAGCGATTCCTCGCGCAGGTGGAGCACGGGCGCGGTAACATCTCCGTATTGCGCCTGAGGCGCCTCGCCGACGCTCTCGGGACGCCGGTCGAGGACCTTATCGCGAACCCGGCAGGCCGCCGCGCGCCGGAGGAGCGGCGCTGGCCGTTCAGCCCGGCCGTGGTCGGCGACCTCTTCCGCCGCGCGGGGGCGCGCGAGCAGGAGGCGGTGCTCGATCTCCTCGTCCGCGGCGGCGACACAGGGCGCGCTGCCTGACGGGGCACCGTCCCTCCGGGCGGGGCGGCACACCGGCCGGGGCGCCGTCCGGCGGCCGTCGGTCGGCCGCAGGACGCGAACGCGCCCCGCCTGCGAGCCGGGCATTTCCATCGGGCTACCCGGTGATCTAAGGATCCCGCCGTTCGACTGGTGGCGGAGACGGGATGGACGAGACCGAGATCGAGCGCCTCATTGCCGCGACGGCGCTCGGCGACCGACTTGCCTTTCGCAGGCTCTACGATCGCACGAGCCCGCACCTCCACGCGCTGTGCCTGCGCGTCCTTCAGGACAGGGCCGAGGCGGAGGAGGCGCTGACGGATGCCTACGTGAAGATCTGGCGCTATGCCGAGCGGCACGCGGCGTCGGGCGCGCGCCCGCTCACCTTCATGCTCGCCATCGCGCGCCACATCGCCGTGGAGCGCCTGCGGGCTCGGCGCGACCCGCGGGAGGCCTTCGCCACCGCCGAGGCCGTCGCCGCCGCGGCGGAGCGGACGGACCGGCGGCCCGCCGACGAGGCAGGGCGGCGCCTCGCCGACGCGCTCCACGCCCTCGGCCCCGAGGACGCCCGCCTCGCCCGCGTCGCCTATTTCGGCGGAACGGTCTCGGCAGCCCCCGACGGGCACGGCGCCGGCGGGTCCCGGGCGAAAAGGATCGTGTCCACGCTTGCCGCAAGGCTCCTGCCGTGACGGTCAGCTCCCCGCTTGACGAGGACGCCGTCGCCTACGTCCTCGGCACCATGGACGGTGCCGAGCGGGCCAGCTTCGAGGCAGCGCTCCTCGACGACGCCGAGCTCGCCGCGCTCGTGTGGCGGGCGGAGGAAGGGCTGAGGCCGCTCGCCGACGCCGTTCCCTCACGTCGGCCGCGCCGCCGCGTCCTCGCGCAGGCCGAGCGGCGGATCTTCGGCGAGGAGCGGACGGCGGCCCGCGCTTCCCGCGGCGCGGCGCGGTTCTGGCGCGCGCTCGCCTCCCTGCTCGCCCTCGCAGCGACCGGGATCGCGGCCGCCGCCCTCGTTCTCGCCTTCCGCCCCGAGGCGCTGCTGCCGCCCGCGGCCGAAAGGGTCGCCGCCATCGCGCGCGAGGGCGGACCCGCAGTGCCGGCCCGCCTCAGGCCGGACGGCACTCTCGTCGTCGCCGCCTTCGCGGCGCCGGACGCTCCCGGGACGCCCTTCCTCTGGCTCGCCGAAGCGGATGGACCGCCCCGTCCGCTGGCGCGCCTCGACCCGGCCGCGCCGACGGCGATCCCGCTTGGCCGCGACATCGCGTCGCGGGTTCTGGACGGCGCGCGCCTCCTCGTCACCGCGGAGGCGGGCGGAGACGCGCCTCCCGCCACCCCGTCGCCGAGGCGCCTCGGGGAAGGGGTCTTGACGCCCTTGTGAGCGCGGCAAGCTGCCACCCGCCTGTCATCCTGTCGCGTCCTGCATCCGTCGCAGCGCGTTAGTTCCTGCCGGGACCGCACGGGATGACCCGCGCGGCAACGGAGGAGAACGACATGAAGAACACGCTTCGTGCTGCCATGATCGGTGCTGCCGCCTTCACCTTCGCCACCAGCGCGAATTCCGCGGAGATGACCATCGCCGAGACCGCCGTGGCGACGGACAGCCTCTCCACCCTCGTGACCGCCGTCACCGCGGCCGACCTCGTGGGCACCCTCAACAGCGAGGGCCCGTTCACTGTCTTCGCCCCCACCAACGACGCCTTCGACGCGCTCCCGGCCGGCACGGTCGAGGGGCTCCTCGAGGACACCGAGGCGCTGACCGGCGTCCTCACCTATCACGTCGTGTCGGGTGAGGTGATGTCCGGCGCGCTCGTCGACCTCATCGGCGAAGGGGGCGGCACCGCCACCGTCGAGACCGTGCAGGGCGGCACCCTCTCTGCCGCCGTCGTCGACGGCAACGTCATCATCACCGACGCGCAGGGCAACGAGGCGACTGTGGTCATGGCCGACGTCGAGGCGTCGAACGGCGTCGTCCACGTGATCGACACCGTCCTCCTGCCGTAATCATCGGCCGGTCTGTTCACGAAGGCCCGCCGGACTCTGGTCCGGCGGGCTTTCGTGCAACCTCATGCCGGTCTTTGTGGGCCCCTGTCGAACAGCCTCACGTCCGGCCGCTTCAGGAGCGGCAGGAGGATCGCGCCAGCGATGATCCCTCCGACGTGCGCCCACCAGCCGACCCCCGGGTCGGTGTCGGCGACCAGCACGTTGAAGAACTGGAAGAGGACCCAGGCACCGATCGCCCAGAGCGCGGAGACCGGCACCGGGATCTTCATGAGGACGAGGATCCAGACCCGCACGTTCGGGTGGAGCATCATGAAGGCGACGATCACGCCCGAGACGGCGCCCGACGCGCCGTAGAGGATGTAGCCGGGATCGGTGAAGAAGGCCTGCGCGTAGGCCGCCGCCACCGCCGTCACGAGGTAGAAGGCGAGGAAGCGGGCATGGCCGAGCGCGTCCTCGATGTTGTCGCCGAACACCCACAGGAACAGCATGTTGCCGAGAAGGTGCATGAAGTCGACGTGGACGAACGCGCTCGTGACCGCCGCGAGCGGGCCGGGCAGCTGCGGGCCGGCGTAGGGCATTCCCGGCTGGAGCTCCACCGGGCCATGGTGGAAGCTGAGGTAGAGGAGCGTGCCGACCCCTTCCTCCACGCTCGTCGTGTTCAGGATGATGAAGACGAGGATGTTCACCGTGATGATGGCGTGGGTGACGTAGGGCCAGGGGATCGACTGGATCGGGTTGCCCACGTCCCTGAGGGGGACGAACATCGTTGCTCCTTGTGCTCCGGCGATGGCTCTTCGGTGAGGGGATGGAGGGCTCAGGCCCCGGGCGCGGCACCGGGGTCGCGGGTGATCACCTTCGCGGGCCGCGTTTTCGCCTTCGCGATGGCGCTCATGTAGTCGGGCGCGGTGACGCCCATGGAGACATAGATGTTGGTGAGGCCCTCGACGCCGAAGGCCGCCGGGCGCACCCACTCGGCAGGCAGGAAGAACAGCCCGCCGCCGAACGGCACGGGCGCGGTCGGCACCATCACGATGCGGTAGTCGTTCCCCTCGATCTGGACGGGCTGGTCGGACGGCATGAGCCCGAGGACCGCGGTCTTGCGCTCGTCCGAGAAGAAGCACCAGACCGGGCTCATGGACTTCACGTCCACGTCGTCGCGCCGCTCGAGCAGCTGAACGAAGCGCACGATCGTCTTGTAGATGGTCCCGATCAGGGGGAGGCGGCCGAGCGTCTCGTTGAAGAAGCCGTTCCAGATGTCGCGCAGGCGGGACTGGACGATGACGCCGACGAAGTAGAGGCTCGCGAGCACGATGGCGGCGCCGATCAGGTAGGCGAGTGTCTCGCCGACGACGAGGAAGGCGCCGATCTGCGTCAGCCTCTCGCCGAACCAGCTGTCCGGCCCGAGATAGTGGCGCACGTAGGAGGCCACCCAGCCGATCACGAACAGCGTGAGGAGGATCGGCAGGACCGCGAGCAGCCCCGTGACGATTGTGCGCACGACGTAGACGAAGGGCCGCATCAAGGTTCCTTTCACTGGCTGCCACAGGAACGCACGCCGGCACGAGGCCGTTCGCCCCGGCGGAAGGTCCGGCCCCTGGCATGACCGCCGCGACGTTAGCCGAAGCCCGGCGCGCGCGCACCACGGGTCGCCCGCAGACGCCGCGCCGCATCGCCATCCCCGCGACGGCCTCGTCCTTTACTTCGCCGCGCCGTCCGCCTAACGGAGGAGCCATGGGACAGTCGCTCCGAGACCGCTTCGTGCAGATCTTCACGTGGTGGAACGGCACCACGTGGGGTACCTCGTTCACCACCTGGCGCCGCGGCGAGTTCGTGGGCGAGGACGAGTTCGGCAACCGCTACTTCCGCAACAGGAAGGGCAGGCGCTGCCCGGCGCTCGGCCTGGAGCGGCGCTGGGTGATCTACAACGGCGAGGCGGAGGCCTCGCGCATCCCGCCGGCCTGGTACCTCTGGATGCACCACACGACCGACGAGCTGCCCACGGAGTCCACCTACGTGCCGCGGGAGTGGGAGAAGCCCCATCAGCCCAACATGACCGGGACTGCCAGCGCCCACCGTCCGCGCGGCTCCATCTTCCGCCCGAACCCGGACGCCGCGATCACCCGCGGCTACGACGCCTGGACGCCGGACTGAGCCGCCCTGAGCCGCCCCTTCCGAGGAGACATCCCGATGAAGATCATCCGCTGCGGCGAAGTGCCGTCGAAGGCGGCTCCTGCCGAGCACTTCACCGGCACCGTGTGGACCGACCCCATCATCGACGCCGAGGCGCCCGCCCGCGTCCACGCCGTCTCGGTGACGTTCATGCCCGGCGGGCGCACCAACTGGCACTGGCACCCGCTCGGGCAGACGCTGCGGGTGCTGGCCGGCCTCGGCTGGTTCCAGACCGAGGGGCAGGAGCGGGTCGAGATCCGCCCCGGCGACACCATCTGGATCCCGCCGCACGAGAAGCACTGGCACGGCGCCACCGACACCACGATGATGACCCACATCGCCATCCAGGAGAAGGGCGAGGAGGGCCAGTCCGTCTGGCTCGAGCCTGTGTCGGACGCGGACTATCTCGGCAGGCCCTGACGCGGGTCTCCCGGTCCCTTGGGCAACCAACCTGCCGCCGGTCTCCGGGAGATGCCGGCGAGCGCGTGTCCTGACGGGTGCCGCAGCGCGGGCTGGCCACGTGTCCCCCGCCGGGCCGTCCCGTGCGTCGTCGGGGCCGGCACCTCACGGTGAGGAGCGCCATCTCCCGGCGGGCCTTGCCGCCGGGGCGGGCGGCGCCTCCGTGCAGAGGGTGCGGTGAGAGGGCGGAGCCCCTTCCGCCGGGCAGCTGGCGATGCCGATCGGGCGCGGCCTCACTGGGCCGCTGCGAGCGCGCCTGCCATCGCCCTCACCCGCGCCGCGATCTTCTCCGCCGTCACCTTCAGAACCGCCTCCATGGTGGGGGCGTAGGCGATCGGCGCGCGCGGCGAGGCGAGGCGGGCGACGGCGACGCCGGGCGCGTGTTCGGCGACGCTCGCCACCACCTCCGCCCCGAAGCCCGCCACCTGCACCGCCTCGTGGACGAGGAGAAGGCGGCCGGTCCTGCGTGCCGAGGCGAGGACGGCCTCGCGGTCCCAGGGCCACAGTGTGCGAAGGTCGATCACCTCCACGCCGATCCCCTCGCCGGAGAGCGCGTCGGCCGCCTTCGTCGCCTCGTGGACCGTCGCCGACCATGTCACCACGGTGACGTCGCCGCCCTCGCGCGCGATCCGCGCCTTGCCGATGGGGTCCGCCTCCGGCGTGTCGGGCACCTCCCCCTCGAGCGCCCACAGGTTCTTGTGCTCCATGTAGACGACGGGGTCGTCGCAGGCGATGGAGGCCGCGAGGAGGCTGTAGTTGTCCGCCGGTGTCGACGGGACGGCGACGACGAGGCCCGGGATGTGCGCGTACCAGGCTTCGAGCGACTGGGAGTGCTGGGCCGCCGAGGAGCGCCACATGCCGATGGGCTCGCGCACGGTGATCGGCACCTTCGACTGCCCGCCGAACATGAAGCGCGCCTTGGCGGCCTGGTTCACGAGCTCGTCGATGGCGCAGAGCGCGAAGTCGGAGAAGCGCATCTCCACCACCGGCCGCGTCCCGGTCATGGCGGCCCCGGCGGCGACGCCCATGATGGCGGCCTCTGAGATGGGCGCATCCGACACCCGCGCCGGCCCGAACCGCTCCGCGAGCCCCCGGTACTGCCCGAACACGCCGCCCCGCCCGAGGTCCTCCCCGAGGCACCAGACGGTGGGATCGGCCTCCATGGCCTCGGCGAGGGCGCGCTTGCCGGCCTCGAGGTAGGTCATCGTCGGCATCGCAGGATCCTCAAAAGGCCATGACGCGGGGGGAGCCCACGTCCTGGACGTCGTCGAAGGCGCCGTCGGCGTCGGGGTAGGGCTCGGCGGAGGCGAAGCGGGCGTCCTCGGCCATCGCGGCGCGTTCGGCGGCGGCGTCGGCGTCGAGCTCGGCGGCCGGCACGCCCGCGAGCTCCAGCGCCGCGCGGCAGCGGGCGATGGGGTCCTCCTCGGCGATGCGGCGGGCGACCTCGTCGGCGGGGCGGTAGGCGCCGGGGTCCACCGAGGTGTGGCCCGTGTGGCGGAAGGTGACGGCGTGGATGAAGGACGGCCCGGCGCCCGAGCGCACGCGGGCGATCGCCTCCCGCGCCGCCTCGTCGAGCGCCGCCACGTCGTTGCCGTCGACGCGCACGGCGGGGATGCCGAGGCTCTCCGCCCGCGCCACGGGGCCGGGGCCCGCCGTCATGTCGCGGGTGCGGGTGGTCGCCGCCCAGTCGTTGTCCTCGCACACGAAGAGGACCGGAAGGGCGAACACGGCCGCCCAGTTGAGCCCCTCGAGGAACGGTCCGCGGTTGATCGCGCCGTCGCCGAAGAGGCAGCACACGATCCTGTCGTCGCCATGGAGCCTGATCGCGTGGGCCGCGCCCGCGGCGATCGTGATGTTCGCCGAGACGACGCCGTTGGCGCCGAGCATCCCGACGCCGAAGTCCGCGATGTGCATGGAGCCGCCCTTGCCGCCGCAGGACCCGCCGACGCGGCCGAAGAGCTCGCACATCATCGCCCGCGGCCCGGCGCCCTTCGCCAGCGTGTGGCCGTGGCCGCGGTGGGTGGAGAGAAGGCGGTCGTCGCCCCTCAGGTTCGTGATGACGCCCGCCGCCACGGCCTCCTGCCCGATGGAGGGGTGGATCGCGCCGAGGACGCGCCCGTCCTTCGCGGCGGCGATCGCCTCCTCCTCGAAGGCGCGGATGCGGTGCATCAGGCGGAAGTGCTCGCGCAGCCGCGCGACGTCGACGTTGCGGCTCACGGCCGGAACCTGGGGGCGGGGAAAGGCGGCACGCGTCACTCCGGCGTCTCGGGGCAGGGTGGCCGAGCTTATCGGGCGGTCACCGGTGGTCAAGCGATGGGCAGGACAGTTCACCACGGCCGCCTCGCCGCTTCCCTTCGACGCGCGGTGTGATCTACGCTCGCCGCCATGACAGAGCCGATCATCGCCCACACGGTCACGAAGCTCTCCGACGCCCGCGGGCGCGTCGTCGTCTGCGGCTCGCACGGGGGGTCCTATGCGGGGCTCTGCGCCGTCGCGGCGGGGGTGCGGGCGATCCTCCTCAACGACGCGGGCGTCGGGCGCGACGATGCGGGGATCGCGGGCCTTTTCATCTGCGATAAAGCGGGCATCGCGGCGGCGGCGCTCGGCCACATGAGCTGCCGCATCGGCAATGCGCACGACGCCTTCGCCCGCGGCATCGTGAGCTTCGTCAACGCGCCGGCCGCGGCCCTCGGCGTCGCGCCGGGGATGAGCGCGCGGGAGGCCGCCGCCCGCCTCGCCGCGGCGCCCGACCCCGCGGCGGAGCCACCCGCCATGGACGAGGAGCACCGCAGCGTGCGGACCGTCGGCGGCTGGCGGGTCGTCGTGATGGACAGCGTCTCCCTCGTGCGCGCGGGGGAGGACGACGGTGCGATCGTCGTCACCGCCTCCCACGGCGGCCTCGTCGGCGACGATCCGGCCTCCGCCGGACGGGCGGATGCGGCCCTCTTCGCCTTCAACGACGCCGGCGTCGGGCGCGACGGGGCGGGCATCTCGCGTCTTCCGGTCCTTCAGGCCCGCGGCATTCCGGCGCTCACGGTCGACTGCATGACGGCCCGCATCGGCGACGGCGCGTCGACCCTCGAGGAAGGCGTCGTCAGCCACGCCAATCCCGCCGCGGCCGCGCTCGGTGCCGCGCCCGGAAAGCCGCTCGCCGCCCTCGTCGCCGGGATCACGGCGCGGGCCGGACAGGAGACGCCATGACGAGCCTCCCCTATGATCGCGCGAGCGCGAAGGCCTGGGCGCGCGAGGCGATGCACGGCATCTGGTGCGCCGCCCTCACCCCCTTCCGCCACGAGGACGGCGCCATCGACGAGGCCGCGTTCCGCCGCAATCTCAGGCACTGGTTCGACGATCTCCTGATCGACGGCGTCTTCGTCTCCGGCAAGCAGGGCGAGTTCTTCTCCATGTCGGTGGCCGAGAGGAAGCGCACCTTCGAGATCGCCGTCGAGGAGGCGCACGCGCCTGGACGGGAGCGCCGGGGCGTGATCCTGTCGTGCTCCGACCAGAACCTCGACGTCGTCATCGACCTTGCGCGGCACGCCGAGAGGATCGGGGCCGACGCCATCGTCGTCCACGCCCCGGTGCTCCATTTCCTGAAGGCGCAGGACGAGACCCTCGCCGCCTACTACCGGCGCATCGCGGACGAGGTCGCCATCGCGATGGCGCTCTGGAGCCACCCCGACTCGGGCTACCTCATGAGCCCGCGGCTGTGCGCCCGCCTCGCCGGGATCGAGACGGTGGTCGCCATCAAGTATTCCGTCCCGCGCGAGATGTACGCCGAACTGACACGGATCGCCGGCGACACGCTCATCGTATCCACCGCCTCGGAGGAGGAGTGGCTCGACAACATCGTGGAGCTCGGCTGGCGGCTCTACCTGTGCTCCTCGCCCCCCTACCTCATCCAGACGGCGGTGGACAGGCGGATGCGGCAGTACACGGATCTCGCCTTCGCCGGAAAGGCGGACGAGGCGCGCCGCGTGTCGGAGAGCCTCGCCCCCGTCCGCCGGGCGCTGAAGGACACGCGCCCCGCGGAGAAGCCGCAGGCGCACCAGAAATACTGGCAGGATCTTCTCGGCCAGACCGGCGGGGCGGTGCGGTTTCCGATGCTTCCCCTGACACAGGCCGAGCGCGCTGCCACCCGCGCCGCCTTCGAGGCCTGCGGCCTGAGGCTGCCGGCGACGGCATGAGCGGTACGGCGCGGCGCTTGCATCGTTTCGCGAAGCCGTGAAGATGCCGGCAGACAAGAGACTTCGAGGAGAGCGACCATGAAGAAGACCATCCTCGCCGCGGCGATCGCGGCCCTCGTGGCGGTGCCCGCCGCCGCGCAGGACAAGATGCAGATCCGCATCGGCACCGAGGGCGCCTATCCGCCGTTCAACTACTTCGATTCGGACCGCAACCTCGTCGGCTTCGACATCGACATCGCGAACGCGCTGTGCGACGCGATGGACGCAGAGTGCACGTTCGTCACGCAGGACTGGGACGGGATCATCCCGGCCCTTCGCGCGAACCGCTTCGACGCGATCATCGCCTCCATGTCCATCACGCCGGAGCGCGACGAGGTGGTGGACTTCACCAACAAGTACTACAACACCCCGCCCGCCATCGCCGTGCCGAAGGGCTCGGACCTCACCCTCGAGACGCTGGAGGCCGGCGATGCGGTGATCGGCGCGCAGTCGGCCACCACCCACGCCAACTATGCCGAGGCCTACTTCGGCGACTCCGATCTTCGCCGCTACGGCACGCCCGAGGAGTACAAGCTCGACCTCGCCTCGGGCCGCATCGACGCCGCCATCGACGACGTCGTGGTCCTCTCCGACTGGCTCGCCTCCGAAGACGGCGCCTGCTGCGAGATCCTCACCACCCTCACCCCCGACCCCGTGATCAACGGCCCGGGCGCGGGAATCGCGATCCGCGAGGGCGAGGACGAGCTCCGCGAGGCGTTCAACGAGGCGATCGAGACGATCCGCGCCAACGGAGTCTACCAGGAGATCAACGACAAGTGGTTCGAGTTCGACGTCTACGGCGGCTGACACGATGACGGCCGAACCGACGGCGTCCTGAGACCCGTCCGACGCGGCGCGCCCCTTCCCCGGGGCGCGCTCCCCTCCGGCGCCGCACCGCCGACGGTGGTGGCGGAAGAGCGAAAGCCCTCATGGACGAACTGATCGGCCTCCTCGCCTGGGGCCCCGACGGATGGGGCGACGAGATCGTCGAGGGGCTCGAGATGACGCTCCTCCTCGCCTTCACGACGGCGCCCGTCGCGCTCGTGTGCGGCTTCTTCCTCGCCCTCGGCCGTCGCTCCGACAATCCGCTCGCGAAAATCCCCTCCACGGTCTTCACGACCGTCTTCAAGGGCCTTCCGGAGCTCATCACCCTCTTCATGGTGTTCTACGGGACACCGCTCCTCATCCAGTGGGTCGCGCAGCTCTTCGATCCCTCGGCGCGGATCGAGATGTCGCCCTTCCTCGCGGGCGTGATCGCGCTCGGCGCCGTCTCGGCGTCGTTCGCCTCCGAGGTGTTCATGTCGGCGCTGGCGGGCGTCTCGAAAGGGCAGGTGGAGGCGGCGAACGCGCTCGGCATGAGGCGCATCGCCGTCATGTGGAAGATCGTGATCCCTCAGGTGATGCGCCTCGCCCTGCCGGGGCTCGGCAACCTGTGGCTCGTCCTCCTCAAGGACACGGCGCTCGTCTCGGTCATCGCCCTCGCCGACCTCCTGCGCATGACGCAGATCGCCGTCGGCGCGACGCGCGAGCCGTTCTTCTTCTTCGCGGTGGCGATGGTCATCTACTTCACGGTGTCGATGATCTCGAGCTGGGTGCTCTGGCTCCTCGAACGGCGCTACGGCCGGGGGTACGCCACGTCATGAGCATCACGTCATGAGCATCCTCCCCGACATCCTGGTGCGCTACGGCGACGACCTTCTCGACGGCTTCGTCATCACGCTGAAGCTCGTCTTCTACTCCGTCGCGATCGGCGCGCTGCTCGCGATGGTGGTGGCCTACTGGCGGATGCCGGGAGCGGGCAAGGGCGCGCGCAACCCGTTCCTGCGCCTCTTCCTCTACCCGCTGTTCCGGGCGCTCGCCCTGTTCTACACGAACCTCTTCCGCGGGACGCCGCTCCTCGCGCAGCTCTTCCTCATCTACTACGGCGCCGGACAGTTCGCGCCGTTCTGGCGGGAGGTGGGGCTCTGGTGGTTCCTGCGTGACCCGTTCAACTGCGCGCTCCTGACGTTCGTGCTCAACACGGCCGCCTACCAGGCGGAGATCTTCCGCGGTGCCGTGATGGCCGTGCCGAAGGGGCAGTGGGAGGGGGCGGCGGCGCTCGGCCTCACGCGGCGCATCGCCTTCCTGCGCGTCGTCGGCCCGCAGGCGGCCCTCTACGCGCTCCGCCCGTTCGGCAACGAGGTGATCCTCATGGTCAAGGGATCGGCCATCGCCTCCGTCGTCACCGTCTACGACCTCCTCGGCGAGACGCGGCTTGCCTTTTCCGACACGTTCCGCTTCGACGTCTACTTCTATGCGGCGGCGCTCTACCTCGTCCTCGTGGAGACGCTGCGCCGTGTCTGGAACCTCCTGGAGGGCCGCTTGACGCGCCATCTCGATACCGATGCCGACCTCGCCAAGAAGGTCGGCAGAGCCGCCGTCACGTGACGGGGGCGCCGCAGAAGAGCCGCCGCTGGAGCCGAGCCACCATCGCCGCACAGGCCGCCGGGCAGACCGACGAGGCGACCGGCGGCGTCGTCGGCGCCATCCAGCCGTCCACCACCTTCGAGCGTGACGAGGCCTACCGCCTGCCGCCGTCGGGCGACATCTATCGCCGCGACCAGAACACCACCGTGCGCGAGGCCGAGGCCGTGATCGCCGCCCTCGAGGGGGGCGAGGACGCGAAGCTCTACTCGTCGGGCCTCTCGGCCATCGCGGCGCTCATGCGCGCCGTCGGGCCGGACGAGCGCATCCTCGTCCAGCGCGGCGGCTATTACGGGACGGGCGTCCTCGCGGACAGGCACGAGGCGCGGGGCGGCCTCGTCGTGCGCTTCGACGCCGAGGATTTCTCGAGCTTTCGCCGCGCGTGCGCCGAGCACAGGCCGCGCCTTGCCATCATCGAGACGCCGTCGAACCCGCTGCTCGCGGTGATCCCCATTGCGGAGGCCGCCGAGGTCCTCCACCGCGAGGCCGACGGCGTGCTCGCGGTGGATTCCACCACGGCGACGCCCATCGTGACCCGCCCTCTGGAGCACGGGGCGGACGTCGTCATCCATTCCGCCACCAAGGCGCTGAACGGCCACTCGGACGTTCTCGCCGGCGCCCTCGTCCGGGGGCGGACGCGGACCGCCCTCTACGACGAGGCGGCCGCGATCCGCGCCACCGAGGGGCCGGTCCTAAGCCCGTTCGACGCCTATCTCCTCACCCGCGGCATGCGCACGCTTTCGGTCCGCGTCGCGGCCATGAACCGCTCGGCCCTCCACATCGCGCACTTTCTCGCCGCGCACCCGAAGGTGGAACGCGTGCGCTATCCGGGGCTTGCCGATCATCCGGGCCACGCCGTCGCGGCGCGGCAGATGGAGGGCGGCTTCGGCAGCCTCCTCTCCTTCGAGGTGAAGGGCGGGGCGCAAGAGGCGCTCGCCGTGGCGGGGCGCCTTCGCATCGTGAAGCGCGCCACCTCCCTCGGCGGAGTCGAAAGCCTCGTCGAGCACCGCCACTCCATCGAGCCCGCCTCGACGGGCGTGCCGCCGGCGCTCCTGCGCCTCTCGGTCGGCATAGAGGCGGTGGAGGACCTCGTGGCGGACCTGTCCGACGCGCTTGCCGCGCTGCCCTGACGGGGGCAGTTTGCCGCCCGCACGAGAACATCACCCCGAGATCATCGAGAGGATCGCACGATGGCGAACGTCGCATTTCTGGGCCTTGGCGTCATGGGCTACCCCATGGCCGGGCACCTGAAGAAGGCCGGCCACGAGGTCACTGTCTACAACCGCACCACCGCCAAGGCCGAGAAGTGGGCGAGCGAGCACGGCGGCGACTTCAAGGCGACCCCGAAGGAGGCCGCGGAGGGGAAGGACTTCGTGTTCTCGTGCGTCGGCAACGACGACGACCTGCGCGCCGTCACCATCGGCGAGGACGGCGCCTTCCACGGCATGAAGGCCGGCGCGGTCTTCGTCGACAACACCACCGCCTCCGCCGAGGTGGCCCGCGAGCTCGCGAAGGAGGCGGACGCGCGCGGCTTCTCCTTCCTCGACGCCCCCGTCTCCGGCGGCCAGGCAGGCGCGGAGAACGGCCAGCTCACCGTCATGGTCGGCGGCAACGCGGACGTGTTCGAGCGCGCGAAGCCGGTGATCGACGCCTACGCCAAGATGGTGGGCCTCATGGGCGAATCGGGCGCTGGCCAGCTCACCAAGATGGTGAACCAGACCTGCATCGCGGGCATCTGCCAGGGCCTCGCCGAAGGCATCCACTTCGCCAAGGCCGCCGGACTCGACGTCGAGAAGGTGATCGGCGTCATCTCGAAGGGGGCGGCGCAGTCCTGGCAGATGGAGAACCGCTGGGAGACCATGAACCGGGACTTCTACGACCTCGGCTTCGCGGTGGACTGGATGCGCAAGGACCTCGACATCGTCCTCGCCGAGGCCCGCCGCAACGGTGCGCGGATGCCGGTGACCGCCCTCGTCGACCAGTTCTACGCCGACGTTCAGAAGATGGGCGGCGGGCGCTGGGACACCTCGAGCCTGCTCGCCCGCTTCGAGCGCAAGTGACGCGGCGCGGCCCGGCTCAGCCCGGGCCGTTCGCCTGACGGACCGAGGCTTCGGCCGGCACGGCGACGGCGGCGCCGTCCGGCTCGCGGTCTTCGGAAGGACCGGACGCAAACGCGATCAGCGCCGCGAGCGTGAGGAGCACAGCCGGGGTCAGCCCGGCGATGCGGTCCTTGAAGTGGGGTTCGTCGAACATCGAGGCTGCCTCCTTTCAGGCGATCGGGCGTCGGACCCGTCGGCGCGCGCAATGTCCGATGCCAGCCGGTCTTTCTGCCCGGTGGGGAAGCCGCAGGAAGCGCATCGCCGGCGACGCCGGGCCAAAGGCGATCAACGCGGGGCTCGCTGGAACGGATCCTGACGCGCCTTCCGACGGTTGATCGACCTGATCCATCGAGACCGCGCCAGCCGGTGGCGGGCCGGCGGCCGGGCTCGGGGACGGCGAGTGGATCGCGCGCCTCCCCCGCACCGTGCGCCATCGGGCGGCGGGCTGCCGTCGGTCGGTCACGGTCTCATCGAGGGCGGGGAAAGAGGTCGGATCGTTCGGGCAGCCCGCCGCCGAGGGATTGTCACAGGTTCCTGAGGCGCGGGTCGATCACGTCGCGCAGGCCGTCGCCCATCAGGTTGAGGCCGAGCACGGACGCCGCGATGACGAGGCCGGGGAAGAAGGCGATCCAGGGTGCCTCGCGGATGTAGTTGCGCCCCTCGGCGATGATGTTGCCGAGCGAGGGCGCCGGAGGCGGCGGGCCGACCCCGAGGAAGGAGAGGATCGCCTCCGCGAGGATCGAGACGGCGAACACGAAGGTGAGCTGCACGATGAGCGGCGACAGCGAGTTCGCGAGGATGTAGCGCAGGATGATGCGTCCGTGCCCCGCCCCGATGGCGATCGCCGACTCCACGTAGGGAAGCTCGCGCACCACGAGGACGCTCGCCCGCACCACCCGCGCCGTCCGCGGCGTGAAGGCGACCGTCAGCGCGATGACCGCGTTCATCTCCGACGCGCCGAGCGCCGCCGCGAGGGCGATGGCGAGAAGGACGCCGGGGAACGCCATCAGCCCGTCCATGATGCGCATGACGAGGTTGTCGAGGGCGCGCACGTAGGCGGCCGCGACGCCGATGACGACGCCGAGGATTGCGGTCGCGACGACGACGAGGAGCCCGATCCTGAGCGAGACGCGTGCGCCGTGGACGATGCGGCTGAGGATGTCGCGGCCGAAGGAGTCCGTCCCGAGCCGGTGCTCCGGCCCCGGCGGCACCAGGATGTTGCGGAAGCTCGACTTGTTCGGATCGAACGGCGCGATGAGGTCAGCGAGGGCGGCGATGGCGACGATCACCGAGAAGAGGGCGAGGCCGACCGCGAACGAGCGGTGCGAGAGGAGCCGCCAGCCGAAGCGCCGCGCCTCGCGCAGGCGGGCCGCGAACGCGGGGGGCGGGGCGGCCTCAGCGGCCATGGCGCACCCTCGGGTCGAGCCAGCCGTAGACGAGGTCGACGACGATGTTCACGAACACGAACGTCGCCGCCGTCACGAGAAGGCCGCCCTGGATGACGGGGAAGTCCCGTCGCTGGATGGCGCCGATGATGAGGCGGCCGACGCCCGGCAGCGAGTAGACGGCCTCGATCACCACCGCTCCGCCGATGAGGACGCCGGTGAGGACGCCGATCAGCGTGACGACGGGGATCAGCGCGTTGAGGAGGGCGTGGCGGAAGATGACGGCGCTGCCTCCCAGCCCCTTCGCGCGGGCCGTGCGGATGTAGTCCTGGCCGAGGACGTCGAGCATCGCCGAGCGCGTCATGCGGGCGATGACGCCCATCTGCGTGAAGGCGAGGGTGAGCGCCGGCAGGATCATCGACTGCGCCCAGCCCGAGAAGCTCTCGGTGATCGGGACGAAGCCGCCCGTCGGGAGCCAGCCGAGCTGGACGGCGAAGAGGACGATGAGCATCAGCCCGAGCCAGAACTCCGGCACGGAGAGGCCGACGAGGGCGACGGACATGGCCGCCTGGTCGACCACCGTCCCGTGGCGCACCGAGGCGAGGACGCCGAGGCCCATCCCCATCAGGACGGCGAGGACGAGGGCGAGGGCGGCGAGCGACAGAGTGACGGGGAGGCGCTCGAGCACGGCCTCCGTCACGGGGCGGTCGAGGAGGTAGGAGTAGCCGAGGTCGCCCTGAAGGAGGTTGCCGTACCATTCGACGGCGCGCTCCAGGATCGGCCTGTCGAGGCCGAGCTGCTCGCGGATGCGCTCGATCTCCTCCCGCCCGGCCCCCGGCCCCGCGAGCTCGGAGGCGAGGTCCCCCGGCACGATCCACATGATGAGGAACGAGACGAGGGAGACCACGATGAGGACGGGGATGGCCGAGAGGAGCCGCCCGGCGACGAAGCGCACCATGTCGGCGTCAGCCGGCGCCGGGTGGAAGACCCCGGCGGACGTGCCGCCGCAGTGATCGGTACGAGCCCCGGCGGACAGGCCGCCGGGGTGTGGCGGACGAGCCGCAGGGGATCATTCGGCCGCGAACCACACGTCGTACATGCGCGGGAAGCGGAAGGGCTCGAAGTTCTCGACGTCGGCGCTCGTCGCCATCATCATGCCGACGTCGGCGATCTTGATGATCCCGAGGAACTCGTAGAGCCGCTCCTGGATCTTCGCGAAGGTCGCCGCGCGCTCCTCCACGGTCGTTCCGGCGACGAGCTCCTGGTAGAGGGCGTCGAGCTCGGGGTCGTTCTTCACGAAGTGCGGCCGCGTGCCTGCGAGCGTCGAGACGAGGGCGCCCGGCCCGACGTAGGGCTCGATGCCCATCATCAGCGTCCAGCCGTGCCAGCCGGTGTCCTCGAGGCGGATCTGGAGGGCGGTCGGCCAGTCGACGAGGTTCACCCGCGCGTTGATCCCGACCGCGTTGAGCTGCTCGGCGATGACGACGCCGGCCTTGTTGTGCTCCTCGATGTTGGAGTCGGTGAGGAGGACGAACTCCTCGCCGTCGTAGCCCGCCTCCTCGAGAAGCGCGCGGGCGCGGGTCCCGTCGGCGACGTTGTACATGTCGGCGCCGATGTCGCCGGCGTCATAGACGCTGCCCTCGAAGAGCCAGCCGTGGTTGAGCGCGAAGACGCCGCCCGTGGCGATGCCGGCGATCTCCTCCATGTCGAGGGCGACGGCGACCGCCTCGCGGAACTTCTCGTTGTCCGTCGGCGGCTCGTTCATGTTGAGGATGAACGTCAGGAACGCCCACGGCATGTTCTCGTGGACCTCGATGCCTTCAGCGCTCTCGAGGCGGCGGGCGGTCGGGCCGGGGACGCGCTCGACGACGTGGATCTCGCCCGCCTCGAGGGCGGCCACCTGGGCGCCGATCTCCGGCATCGTGCGGAACGTCACGGTGTCGAAGTAGGCCGTCTTCCTGCCGCCGAAGCCGCGCGGGCCATCGTGGCGCTCGTCGGCCACGTAGTCCTCGAAGCGCTCGAGCGTCACGTGGCTGTCGGGCACGTACTCGACCAAGCGGTAGGGGCCGGTGCCGATGATCTCGATCTCGTTCGGCCCCTTCGCCGCCTCCTCCGCCGGAATGATGACCGCGGGCGCGCGGGGGGAGGCGAACGCCTCGAGGAAGGTGGGGGAGGCCTACGAGAGGGTCAGCGTCACCTCGCGGGGGCCGGTCGCCTCGATGGACTCCACGAGGTCGAGCTTGTTCCCGGTCGCGCCGTGCTCGCGGTAGCGCTCGAGCGAGGCGACGACGTCCTCGGAGTCCATCACATCGCCGTTGTGGAAGAGGACGCCCTCGCGCAGCGTGAAGGTGTAGGTGCGGCCGTCGTCCGAGATGTCGACGCTTTCGGCGAGGACGGGGATCGGCTGGATGTTCTCGTCGAAGCCGACGAGCTGCTCGTAGATGTGCATGTTGACGTTGCGGGACGCCTGGGAGGACGTCACCATCGCGTCGAGGCTCGGCGGGTTGGATGTCTGGGCGACGACCACGTCGCCGCCCATGGTCTGCGCATGGGCCGGGCCGGCAGAGGCCGCAACGCCCACGGCACCCGCGACTGCGGCACCGAAGAGGCGGGCGGACAGGAATGTCCTCGTCATTGCTCATCCTCCACATGATCGGCGTTCTGCGGGAAGGTCCGTCGCATTGTGCCACGCGCGCCGATTTCGTATGATCGTATACGACATGAACGACGATATCAAACATCGGGCCCGCACCGGCGACGCCCGCATCAACCCCGCCGACGAGGACGGACAGGATTCGCCGCGCTTCGCGCCGATGGACAACCGCACCCTGGTGGAGCGGGTGATCGACCAGATCGTGGAGGCGGCGGCGCGGGGAATGATCCTGCCCGGCGACCGCGTCGTGGAGGCGGAGGTGGCGCGGGACCTCAAGGTGAGCCGCGTCCCCGTGCGCGAGGCGCTGCGCAAGCTCGAGAGCCAGGGCATCGTGGAGAACGTGCCCTACCGCGGCATGCGTCTGATGGACGTGTCGGTGGCGCGGCTCGAGAAGATCCTCCAGGTGCGCCTCGCGCTCGAGGCCCTTGCGGCGGAGGAGGTGCGGCAGGCCGCGGCGGCCGATCCGGGAATGCTCGCCGGTCTCGACGCCACCATCGCCGGGATGGCGCGCGCCGCGAGGGCCGAGGACCGCTATGCGATCGCCTGGCTCGACACCGAGTTTCACCGCCAGCTGTGCGAGCTGACCGGCAACGAGGTGCTGGTGCGCGCGTGGACGCCCCTCTCGCTCCAGCTCACCATCATCTTCGGCCTGTCGACGCTGCAGAAGGAGCTCGCCCCCATCGTCGCCGAGCACGAGGACATCATGGCGGCGCTGCGCTCCGACGATCCGGCGCGCCTTGGCGCCGTGATGCGCGTCCACATCCTCGACTACTGCCGCGCCGTGGACCACGAGGCGTTCATCCGCAGGATGCGCCGGGGGAAGGGGGCTCGCGCATGAGCCTCGCGCCCCACGCCCCGGACCCGGACGCCCCTGTCCTCGCGGTGGAGGACCTTTCGGTCGCCTTCGGGCGGGTGAGGGTGGTGGACGGCGTCTCCTTCAGGGTGGAGGCCGGCAAGACGCTCGCCATCGTTGGCGAATCGGGGTGCGGCAAGAGCATGACGGCGCTCGCCCTCTCGCGCCTCCTGCCGAAGGGCGCGCGGTCCGGGGCGAAGCGCATCGCCCTTCTCGGGGAGGATCTGACCCGCGTCCCCGAGCGGCGGATGCAGGAGCTGCGGGGAAGCGCCATCGGCATGATCTTCCAGGAGCCCATGACGGCGCTGAACCCCGTGCTCACCGTCGGCAGCCAGATCGTCGAGACTCTGGTGAAGCACGAGGGGCTCGGGCGGCGCGCGGCGCGGGAGAGGGCCGCCGACCTCCTCGCGCGTGTGGGGATCCCCGACGCGCACGACCGCCTGTCGGACTATCCTCACCAGCTCTCCGGGGGAATGCGCCAGCGCGTCATGATCGCGATCGCGATCGCCTGCGGGCCGCGCCTTCTCGTGGCGGACGAGCCGACGACGGCGCTCGACGTCACCATCCAGGCGCAGATCCTGGAGCTCCTGCGCGGCCTCCAGGAGGAGCTCGGCATGGCGATCATCCTCATCACCCACGACCTCGGCGTGGTGTCGTCCTTCGCGGACCACGTCTCGGTGATGTACGCCGGGCGCATCGTGGAGGACGCCGAGGCGGACGCCCTGTTCCGCCTGCCGGCCCATCCCTACACGCGGGCGCTGATCGGGAGCATCCCGTCCTCCGACGAGGACCGCCCGCGCCTGAAGGCCATCGAGGGCACGGTCCCCACCCCTGCCGACTGGCCGAGCGGATGCCGCTTCCGGACCCGCTGCGGCCACGCGGCGGACGTGTGCGCCGAAGCGATCCCGCCGTTCGTGCCCACCCCCTCCGGCGTCGCCGCCTGCGTGCGGCTCGACTCCGTTCTCGGGGAGCGGGCGGCGTGAGCGGTGCGGCACCGCTCCTCGAGGTGGAGGGCCTGCGCAAGGTCTTCCCCGGCCGGAGGGGGCGGGACGTGCGGGCGGTGGACGGCGTCAGCTTTTCCATCGCCCGGGGCGAGACCTTCGGGCTCGTCGGCGAATCGGGGTGCGGCAAGACCACGACAGGGCGGCTCGTGCTGCGCCTCCTCGAGGCGACGTCCGGCGCGATCCGCTTCGACGGGCGGGACCTCCTCGCGCTGCCGCCCGCTGAGCTGCGCGCCTTCCGCCGCAACGCCCAGATCGTCTTCCAGGACCCCATGAGCTCGCTCAACCCGCGCATGACGGTGGGCGAGCTCGTGACGGAGCCGCTCGTCGTCCACGGCGTCGGGGATCGCGCGTCGCGCTGGCGGCGGCTCCTCACGCTCCTCGACCTCGTCGGCCTCACACCCGCCCACGCGACGCGGTTCCCGCACGAGTTCTCCGGCGGGCAGCGGCAGAGGATCGCCATCGCGCGGGCGCTCGCGCTCGAGCCGCGGCTCGTCGTTCTCGACGAGGCGGTCTCGGCGCTCGACGTCTCGATCCAGGCGCAGATCCTGAACCTTCTCGCCGACCTCAAGGACGAGCTCGGCCTCACCTACCTCTTCATCTCCCACGATCTCGGCGTGGTGCGACACATCTGCGACCGCGTCGCCGTCATGTACCTCGGCGAGATCGTGGAGATCGCGGGCAAGGCGAGCCTCTTTTCCCGCCCGCGCCATCCCTACACGGAGGCGCTGCTCGCCGCAGTGCCGCGGATCGCCGAGGGCAAGAGGCGCTTCGAGGTGCTGACCGGCGACGTGCCGAGCCCGAGCGCACCGCCGCCGGGCTGCCGCTTCCACACCCGCTGTCCCCGCGCGATGGATGTGTGCCGCCGGCTCGCCCCGGCCATGACCGAGGTCGCCGAGGGGCACACCGCCGCCTGCCACCTCCTGACGGAGGCGCCGGTCGCGAGGGGTCAGGCGATGGAAGGCGTGCGGTAGAGCGTCCTGCCGCCGACTGTGATGTCGACGTCGAGGAGGAAGCGCTCGGCGGCCCTGAGGTCGACGTCGACGCCGAGGCCGGGGCGCTCGGGCGCGCGGATCGATCCGTCCCCCTCCCGCTCCACCGGCGTCGCGACGAAGGCGGTCGCCACCTCCTTCGGAGACATCGGATACTCGCAGATGTCGTGGGTGGCGAGGCCGGCATAGGGCTGGAGCGAGGCGCTCATGGCGAGGTGCGAGGTGAACGTGTGGTTGACGTACTGCACGCCCCGCTCCACCGCGAGGTCGGCCACCCGCTTCGCCGGGCCGATGCCGCCGATGCGCCCGCAGTCGATCTGCACGAACCCCACCTTGCCGAAGTCCATGAGGTGGCGGGCCATGGCGACGTTGTGGGCCGCCTCGCCGCCGGCGAGCCGCACCTCGGGGCTCCTTGCCGCGAGCGCCGCGTACGCCTCGAAGGCGCTGCCGTTGAACGGCTCCTCGAACCAGAGGGCGCGCGTCTCCTCCAGCGCTGGCAGCCGCTCTGCCGCGCGCTCCACGTCCTCGCCGAAGATCTGCCCGACGTCGACGAGGAGGATCCCGTCCTCCCCGAGCCCCTCCCGCGCCGCCTCGAGGTGGTCGCGGTCCACCTTCAGCGTCGAGCGGCCGAAGGGACCCCAGCCGAACTTCGCGGCGCGGAAGCCGTTGACGCGCGATGCCTTCGCGCGCGCCAGAGTCTCCTGCGCGTCGTCGCCGAAGAGGACCGAGGCGTAAGGGATCTTGGGCTCCGAGCGCTCGTAGCCGAGGAGGTGCCAGACGGGTTCGCCGCGCGCGCGGCCGAGAAGGTCCCAGAGCGCCATCTCGACGCCGGACAGGGTGTGCGCGGCCTGGAGGAGGTCCATGGAATCGTAGCCGACGCGGGCCGAGATGGCCGCGATGTCGGCGGGCGATTCGACCTTCGCGCCGAGGACCGAGTCGGCCACCGGCCGGCACACGCCGTGCGACTTCGGGCACACGAAGGCGGCGATGGAGGGGAGGGGGGCCGCCTCGCACTCCCCCCAGCCGACATGGCCGCCGCCCGCGACGCGCACCAGGAGGGCGTCCTGGCTCCCGTCCGCCTCGTCGGTGATCTCGGGCATGGCGAGGTAGAAGAAGTCGACGGCGTCGATCCGCATCGTCACGAGGCTCCGAAGAGGACGGCGCGCGGGCTGAACGTCACGTCGTCGTCGAGTGGGACCATCGGCCGGGCGCAGATGGTGTGTCCGAGGCTCCTGAGGTCGGCCGACGTGGAGCCCGGTGCGTCCACGTTGAAGTTCTTCGCGACCCAGGCGTCGTACATGTGATGTTCGGTGTGGGGCGACTTGACGATCGTGATGTCGAAGTCCTGCGGGTTCAGCCCCGCGCCGAAGTACATGGCGCGGTCGAAGAGGTGGGTGGTCTTCGAGAGGACGACGACCGTGAAGTTGTCGAAGGAAAGGACCGCCGTCAGTCCGCCGTCGAGGGGAATGCCCATCGTCTCGAGCCGCGCCTTGCCGTCCCACAGGTGCCTGACCGTCGCGCTCACCCGCATCGGCGTGAAGCGGCCGCGGTCGATTGTGCCGCCGAGGTCGACCTCGATGGTGGCGCCGATTCCGGCGGCGCCGGCGGCGGCCGCGGCGGGTGCGTCCACGATCTGGGCGAGGACGCGCTTTCCCGTGCCGGACGCCCGCAGCGCCTTCAGGATCGCGTTGGAATCGCCCGAGGCGCCGGAGGACGTGGCGTCGGCGGCGTCGGTGAAGGCGACCGGGCCGTCGATGGCCTCCGCCTGGGCGATGGCGCGCTCCAGCGGAACGAGCTTGCCCTGCATCCGCGCCCGGTTCCTCCAGAACTCCTCGGCGAGGCGGACCGCCTCGCGTTCCGCCGTCTGCGGGTCGTCGTCCGTGGTGACGAGGACCTGGCTGCACAGCTCGGGCACGTCCGTGAAGGCGTTGCCGATCATGATGGCGGCAGCGAGCGCCTTGCCTTCCCGCTCGAGCCGGACCGTCTCGCCGAGCATGTCACCGTAACAGCCCGACTTCGTGATGAGCTCGTCGCCGCGCACGAGCGCCGGGATGACGACGCGCGCCGTCACGGGCCTCACCCCGCCCGCGAGGAGGCGCAGGAGAAGACGCGCCGCGCGCTCCCCCGTCTGTGCGAAGTCGACGTGGGGATAGGTCTTGTAGACGGCGAAGGCGTCGAGCGCCTCGATCATGCGGGCGGTGAGGATGCCGTGAAGGTCGAGGGAGGCGACCATCGGGACCGACGGACCAACCATCCGCCGCAGCTCGCTCAGGAGGTGACCCTCGGGATCGAGCTCGTTCTGCGCCCCCATCGCGCCGTGGAGCGAGACGTGGATGGCGTCGCACCCGGCGATCCCCGCCCGCGCCGCCTCGAGGAACTCGGCCGAGAGGCGGTTCCAGCCGGCCGCCGAGAGCGGCCCCGCCGACCCCGCCCGCGCGCTGTAGACGGGGACGACCTCCACCCCGGCCGCCCCGTAGACCGACAGCGCTCCGCCGATCCCGGTGTTGCGGCCCCTCTGGGACAGGATCTCGTCGCCGCGCTGGATGTCGAAGTTCTCGTAGCCGGAGGGGAGGGGGTTGAAGGAGGAGATCTCCTGCATGCATTCGAGAAGGGCGACGCGCTGCATCCGGGCGATTCCTCAGCTGAGGGGGGCGTAGTGGGTCATCACCACGGCCACGACGTCGCCGCGCTTCACGCGTCCGGGGCCGGCCGACATCCACAGGATGCCGTCGCCGCCATAGCGATGCTCCAGCGGCTCGCGGTCGATCATCTCGACGGCGTGGCACCAGCCGGCGGGATCGCCCGCGCGAACCCTGTCGCCGACGACGTTGGTGGGCTCGAAGACGCCGTCGGCCTCGGCGAATGTGTAGTGGCGTTGGTCGGGGACCATCATGTGCCGCGTGCGGGTGGCGGCGGGCGTCGGCGTGCCGGCGGTGAGGCCGAAGTGGGCGAGGATGTTCCTCACGCCGTTCCGCGCGACGCGCACGCCCTCGACGTTGACGCGCCCCCACCCTCCGAGCTCCGTGCCGAGGGTGAGGACGCCCCGCCGCTCCGCCGCGGAGGTGAGGGTCGCGAACTCGTCGACCCCCGAGAAGACGACGTTGTAGGGCGCGCCGAACGCCTCGGCGGCCTCGAGGGTGCGCCTCAAGATGTCGGCGTCCGCGACGGCGTGCATGTTGGTGGACAGGGCCGAGTCGCCGGAATGCCCCGCGGTGTGGATGTCGACGAGGACGTCGACGAGGGGCAGGATCCGGCTGTCGATGAAGTGCGCGATCATCTGCGAGATGGTGCCCGCCGGGTCGCCGGGGAAGCAGCGGTTCATGTCCCTGTTGTCCACCGGGGACAGGCGCGTGTCGTTCGCCATCGCCGGCGGGTTCACCGCGGGGATCATGATGACCCGGCCGGAGATCTCCTCCGGGCGGAGCGTGCGGGCGAGCTCGGAGACGGCGATCGGCCCCTCGTACTCGTCGCCGTGGACGCCGCCGGTGAAGAGGACGGTCGGCCCCGCACCGTTCCTGACGACGACGATGGGGATGAGCGTCACCCCCCAGCCGGAGGTGTTGCGGGAGAGCGGAGCCCTCAGATAGCCGGCCTGTCGGCCGTCCTTGCCGAAATCGATGTCGCACTGGACCCGACTTGCCGCTTCGCTCACCGAACTGCCCGATACTTGCTCATCCGCTTCGTATGATCGTATACGACCGGGGCGGGTGGTCAAGCGGAGGACATGCGATGCTGGAGGGGTCGCGGCAGCGGGGAGTGGGGCTTTCGCCGGCGAGGATCGTATCGGTGAAGAGCGTTGCGCTGCGGGGGGAGAGCCCGAAGGGCGGCTGGTCCAACGAGATCCGGCCGGACGATTCGGTCCACACCCTCATTGCCGTCCACACCGACGCGGGGATCTCCGGCTTCGGCAGCGCCTTCACCTCCGGCGCTCTGGTGGCTGCGGCGCTCGAGCAGCTTCGCCCGCTCCTTCTCGGCGAGAACGCGCTCGAGCCCGCGCGGGTTTCGGAGAAGCTCCACCAGAACACGTTCTGGCTCGGCCGGGGCGGCGCGATCACCCACGCCGTCAGCGGCGTCGACATCGCCCTGTGGGACGTCCTCGGCAAGGCGACGGGGCTTTCGGTCGGCCGCCTCCTCCACGGCCGGCACAGGGACCGCGTCACCCCCTACTGCTCCCTCCTCATGGACGAGCCGGAGCGGATGGAGGCCGTCATCGCGCCCTACCGTGCGGAGGGGTTCCGCGCCTTCAAGATCGGCTGGGGACCGTTCGGCCGGCGCAGCGATGCGGGGCTCGACGAGGCCATCATCGAAGCCGCGCGGGAGGCCGCCGGAGACGAGGCGGACCTTCTCGTGGACGCTGGCGGCAGCGACGCCTACTGGCGCGAGGGGCTGAAGTGGGCGCTGCGCACCGCCGAGATGCTGGCGGACTACGACGTCGGCTGGTTCGAGGAGGCGCTGAAGCCCGACGCCCTCGACGACTTCGTGATCCTGCGCCGGCAGAGCCCCGTCCCCATCGCCGGCGGCGAGGTGCTGACGCGGCGGCAGAGCTTCTTCCCCTTCCTCACGGCGGGCGCGCTCGACATCGTTCAGCCGGACGTGACGAAGGTCGGCGGCCTCTCCGAGCAGCGGCGCATCGCCTGGATGGCGGAGGACTTCGGCGTGCGCTACGTCGGCCACGGCTGGAACACGGCGCTCGGCCTCGCCGCGGACCTCCAGCTCGCGGCCGCCTTCCCGGAGTCGCCCTATGTCGAGTACATCGGCGGCAGCGCCTACGTGGACGGGCTCCTCTCCGAGCCGTTCGGCCTCGACGGGGACGGGATGCTCGCGATCCCCGACCGGCCGGGCCTCGGCGTCGACCTCGATCCCGACAGGGTCGCCCGCTACACGGACGATCCGGAGACGCTGTTCGACCCCGCCCCCTGACGCGCAGACCGGTGAAAGGACGAGACGATGATACTCGACAGGTTCCGCCTCGACGGCCGCATCGCGCTGGTCACGGGCGCCGGGAGCGGCATCGGCGCCGCCACGGCGGCTGCCCTCGCGGAGGCGGGCGCCCACGTCGTCTCCACGGACGTCGACGAGGAGACCGCCGAGGCGACAGCGCGGACGCTGCGCGAGGCGGGGCACGGGGCCGAGGCGCTGCGCCTCGACGTCGCCTCGGCAGAAAGCGTCGACGCAGCGGCGGCGGCGGTGCAGGCGCGGCACGGGCGGGTCGACGTCGTCGTGAACAACGCGGGCATCGCCCAGACTAACGTCCCTGCCGAGGAGACCTCCGACGCGCACTGGCGGCGCCACATGGACATCAACCTCGACGGAGTCTTCCGCTGCTGCCGCGCGTTCGGGCGGATGATGCTGGAGAGGGGCTCCGGGTCCATCGTCAACATCGGGTCGATGTCGGGCATCATCGTGAACCGCCCGCAGCCGCAGTCCTTCTACAACGCCTCCAAGGCAGGCGTTCACCTCCTCACGAAGTCCCTCGCCGCCGAGTGGGCGCAGCGCGGCGTCAGGGTGAATGCCGTCGCGCCCACCTACATCGAGACGCCGCTGGTGCGTGCGGCCCTCGCCGCAGAGCCCGAGATGGCGGCGATGTGGCGGGACATGACGCCGATGGGCCGGCTCGGCACGCCCGAGGAGGTGGCGGCGGTGGTCCTCTTCCTCGCCTCCGACGCATCGAGCCTCCTCACCGGCTCGGTCGTGGTGGCCGACGCCGGCTACACGTCCTGGTGACGGGGAGGGCAGTGGGATGAAGGCGGTCCTGGTCGAGCGGGCGTCGGAGGATCTTTCGGGCATCGTCGTCGGGACGGCGGCCGAGCCGTCGCCGGCTGCGGGCGAGGTGCTCGTCGCCGTCGAGGCGGCCTCGCTCAACCCCGTGGACTGGAAGCTCGCCAGCGCGGGCTTTCCCTCGTGGACCTTTCCGCACGTCCCCGGCCTCGATGCGGCGGGGACGGTGGTCGCCGTGGGGGAGGGGGTGGACGCCTTCGCGCCCGGCGACCGCGTGGTCTGGCACGGCGACCTGTCCCGGCCGGGCGTGTTCGCCGAGATGGCGCTGGCACCGGCCCATGTCCTCACCCGCATCCCCTCGGGCGTCGGCTTCGTCGCGGCGGCGGCCGTGCCGTGCGCCGGCTACACCGCCTTCCAGGCGCTGGTGCGCAAGGCGCGGATCGGGCCGGGCGAGCGGGTCGTGATCCAGGGCGCCGCGGGGGCCGTCGGCGGCTTCGGCGTCCAGATCGCCGCGGCCGCGGGGGCGCGCGTGATCGCGCTCGCGCGGGCGGAGGCGGCGGACAGGGTGCGCGCCCTCGGCGCGGACGAGGTGCTCGACCCGCGCGATCCCGACCTTGCCGGGAAGGTGCGCGCGCTGACGGACGGTGACGGCGCCGACGCCTACCTCGAGATCGCGAATCCCGGCGACGCGCGCCTCTCGCTGGCGCTGGTGCGCTTCAACGGCCACCTCCTCGTGGTCGATCCGCCGGCCGCGATGGCGCACGTTCCGCCATTCTCCACAGGCGCCGCGGTCCACGAGGTGGCGCTCGGCGCGGCCTATCTCGCAGGTCACGTCCCGACGCAGCGGGACTTCGCGCTGATGGGCGACGTCCTGATGGAGCGCCTCGCGCGCGGGCGGCTCGATCCGCTCGTGGCGGCCGTGGTGGACCTCGAGGCCGTGCCGGCCGAACTCGCCCGGCTGAGGCGCGGCGGCGTCGGTGGCAAGATCGTCGTCGCCATCGGCGAGCGCGCGCGGGCGGAGCGGGGCTGACGCCTGACGCCGGTCAGAGGCCGAGGCGGGAGGCCGCCTTCGCGAGGTGGGTCAGCATCGCCGAGCGCGCCGCCTCCGGGTCGCCGGCCTTCACCGCCTCGAGGATCGCGGCGTGCTCCGCGAGGGTGACGTCCTGAAGGTCCGGCTCGGGCACGAGCTCGCGGGCGGAGCGGATGCTCGCCTTCAGGAGGTCGTCCACGAAGCCCACGAAGAGGAGGAGGAAGCCGTTGTGCGTCGCCCCGGCGAGGGCGCGGTGGAACGCGATGTCGTGGTCGACTCCGTCCTCGCTCCAAATGCCGCACTGGCGCATCCCCTCGAACGCCTCCTCCATGAGGGCGATGTCATCGGCCTCGCGGCTTCTGGCGGCGAGCTCGGCGGCGCCCGTCTCGAGGATGCGGCGGAGCTCGAAGAGGCTGCGATAGTCGCCCGCTCCGGTCAGCGTGCCGGCGTCGAGCGTGAGGCTCGCGGCCTTCGGGTCGGACACGAAGGCGCCGACGCCCTGGCGGGAGTTGACGAGCCCCTCCTGGCGCAGCTGGGCGAGCCCCTCGCGCACGGCGTTGCGGCTGACGCCGAGGCGCTCGGAAAGCTGCTGTTCGGTCGGAAGGCGGTCGCCGGGCTTGAGGCGGCCGCGCACGATCTCGTGGCGGATGGCGGACGCGACGCGGCTCGACAGGCGCTGCTGGGCGAGGCTCTCAAGGCGCATCGGGTCGGCCGCTCCGCGGGTGCCGGAAGATCCGCCCCTCGCCGAGGACGCCGGCGGGATCGAGCGCGTCCTTGAGGGCGCGGAAGAGGTCGAGCTCGGTGGCGGAGGCGCGGGCGGCGAGGGAGGCGCGCTTGGCGACGCCGATCCCGTGCTCGGCGCTGATGCTGCCGCCGTACCGGTCGACCATGGCGTTCACCAGCTTCTCGAGCTCGGGGATGCGCTCCGCGAAGGCCGCCTCCGCCGTCCCGTCGCGGCGCACCGCGTTGAGGTGAATGTTGCCGTCGCCCACGTGCCCGTAGGACACGGGCAACGCCTCGGGGGCAATGGCGAGCATTGCCGCATGGGTGTCCTCGATGAAGGCGGGGATGGCGGCGATGGGGACCGAGACGTCCGTCCTGAGATGGCGCCCGGTGCGCGCCTGCGCCTCGACGATCGCCTCGCGGATGCGCCAGAGGCCCTTCGCCTGCTCGATGCTTTCCGCGAGCACGCCGTCGGCGACGAGGCCGTTCTCCACCATGGCGCCGAGCTCCTCCTCGAGCCAGGGCCGCAACGGCGGGCCGCCGACCGCCGAGAGCTCCACGAGGCCATAGGCGCCCGCTGGCGCCGAGAGTGGATCGCGCACCTCGCTCCACCGCTCGACGAAGGCGACGGCGTCCCCGTGGATGAGCTCGAAGGCCGACAGGAGGTCGCCCGCGACGCGCTTCAGGTGCGCGAAGATCGCCATGACGCCGGCGGGATCGGCCGCGCCGAGCCACAGGGTCTCCACCTGGCTCGGCTTCGGGAAGATCTTCACGCACGCCGCGGTGACGACGCCGAGCGTTCCCTCCGAGCCGATGAAGAGCTGCTTCCAGTCGTAACCCGTGTTGTTCTTCCTGAGGCCGCGCAGGTCCGACAGGATGCGCCCGTCGGCGAGGACCACCTCGAGGCCGAGCACGAGCTCGCGCGTCATGCCGTAGCGCACCACGTTGAGGCCGCCGGCGTTGGTGGCGACGTTGCCGCCGATCTGGCACGACCCCTCGGCCCCGAGGGAGAGGGGAAAGAGCGCGCCCTGTGCCTCCACGGCGGCCTTCGCCTCCGCGAGGATGGCGCCCGCCTCGACGACGGCGGTGCCGCCGAGGACGTCCACCGCGCGCACGCGGTTCATGCGCTCGAGGCTGAGGACGAGCTCCGAGCCGTCGGCCGCGGGGCAGGCCGCGCCGACGAGGCCGGTGTGTCCGCCCTGGACCACCACCTTCACGCCGTTGTCGCGGCACGCGACGAGGACGGCGGCCACCTCCTCGGCGGTGCGCGGGCGGGCGATGGCGCGCGCCTTGCCGCGATGGTCGCCGGACCAGTCGACGAGGTAGCGCTCGCCGGCGGTGTCGCCGGGCGCCACGATGTCCGCGCCGGCCTCGCGGATCGTCCGCTCGAGCGCGTCGTCGATGCTGGCGACGTCTTTGAGGGGCATCACTCAATCCGTACCTTGTCCATTTCCATGTTGTCCTACAATGGGACGATGTGCTACTCAAGAACGCAGGGGGACGGCATGACCCGTCCTCCGAGAGAGGCCCGGCCAAGGGTCCGCGACGACAGGGAGGATGCCGTGTACGTCACGCCAGAGGGCGAGAAGGTCTTCGTCATCGACGGTCATGTCCATCTTTGGGACGCGCGGCCAGCCAATCGCCGCAACCGCTACGGTTTCACCTTCATCGAGACGTTCTGGAACGGCCACAACGGCCTCACCCCGCCGGGCGAGGTCTGGAAGTGGGACCGTTTCGAGCACCTGACACCGGAAATCGCCGGCAAGGATCTGTTCGAGGACGGCTACTGCGACCTTGCGGTGATGCTGCCGACCTATCTCTACGAGTTCTACAACGAGGGCTTCAACACGACCGCCCAGTGCGCGCAGCTCTGGGAGAAGTATCCGGACCGCGTGATCCTCAACGGCCGCGCCGACCCGCGCGACGGGACGATGGGTCTCGACCAGCTCGAGAAGGACCACGAGAAGTGGGGCTTCAAGGGCATCAAGCTCTACACCGCCGAGTGGAAGGGCGTCTCCAAGGGCTACACGCTGAAGGACCCGTTCGTCCCGGCGTACATGGAGAAGTGCCGCGAGCTCGGCATCAGGAACATTCACATCCACAAGGGGCCGACGATCCATCCGCTCAACATGGATGCCTTCGACGTGCGCGACGTCGACGAGATCGCGACGGCCTTTCCGGACCTCAACTTCATCGTCGACCATTGCGGCATGCCTCGGGTGGAGGACTTCTGCTGGATCGCGAACCAGGAGCCCAACGTCTACGGCGGGCTGGCGCTGATCCCGTCCTTCATCCACGCCCGGCCGAAATACTTTGCGAAGATGCTGTCCGACCTTCTGTTCTTCGTCGGTCCCGACAGGCTGATCTTCGGCTCGGACTATGCGATCACGAGCCCCAAGTGGATCGTCGAGAAGTTCATGGCGTTCGAGTTCGACGAGGAGACGGCGCAGGAATCGGGGACGCAGCTCACCCTCGAGGTGAAGCGCAAGATCCTCGGCCTCAACTGCGCGAAGCTCTACGACATCGACGTGACGCGCTATGTGGGCAACGACCCGGCGGCCGCCGGCATCGTCCCGGCGGAGGCGGCCCATGCAGCAGAGTGACGCGGCGCCCGACGGAAAGCCGCGGAGTGACGCGGCGGGCGCCGGAAAGCCGCTGAGTGACGCGGCGGGCGCCGGCGACGGCGCTTCGGACCCGCGGCACCGGCAGGTCCTGGCCGCCCTCGGCACGGTCCTCGATCCCGAGCTCGACGAGCCTCTGACGGACCTCGGCTTCATCCACGCAGTCGACGTCGCGGGCGGCGAGGTCACCGTCACCCTGCGCCTTCCCACATACTGGTGCTCGGCGAACTTCGCCTACATCATGGGCGAGGACATTCTCGCCGCCGTCGGCGACCTTCCGTGGGCCACCCGCGTCGTCTGCCGCCTCGTCGACCACTTCGCCGCGCGGCGGGTGAACGACGGCCTCGCCAGCGGCAAGAGCTTCCGCGAGGCGTTCGGCAAGGAGGCGGAGGCCGACCTCGGCGAGGTCCGGGCGGACTTTCGCGACAAGAGCTTCCTCGGCCGCCAGGCGACCCTGATCCAGGCGATGCGCCGGGAGAAGGTCCCCGCCGAGCGCATCGTCGCGACCATGGTCGCCGATCTCGAGACGCGCGCCGCGACGGCAGGTCCAGAGCACGCCCGGCAGGTCAGGCGCTACCTCGAGGCGCGGCGGGCGCGGCCGGTGCCCGCGGGGGCGCAGGACCTCGCCTTCCTCACCATCGGCGGCGAGCCCGTTCCCGCGGACCGGCTTCTCGATCACCTGCGCGAGGCGCGCCGCATCCGCGGCAGCTTCGAATCCAACGCCGAACTGTGCCGGATCCTGCTCGCCGCCCGCTACGGCGACAACCCGGCGCCCGAGACCGCCCCGCGCGCGGGCGGATGCCAGAACAACGAGGAGCATTCCTATGAGCGTGGCTGAGGACACCCACAAGAGCGGCGGGGTCGACGGCTCGAAGTTCCAGATGATGCACACGATGGTGCGCGTGAAGGATCTCGACAAGTCCATCGACTTCTACACCCGTCTCCTCGGCATGAAGCTCCTGCGCAAGATGGACTTCCCCGAGGGCAAGTTCACCCTCGCGTTCGTGGGCTACGGGTCGGAGGAAGACCACGCCGTCATCGAGCTCACCTACAACTACGACCAGGAGACACCCTACGATCTCGGGACGGGCTACGGCCACATCGCGCTCGGCGTGCGCGACATCCACGGGATCTGCGACGAGCTGCGCAAGGCGGGGGCGAGGATCACCCGCGAGCCCGGCCCCATGAAGCACGGGACGACCCACATCGCCTTCATCGAGGACCCGGACGGCTACAAGATCGAGCTGATCGACCTCGACACCCGCGACTGACGCGGCACCGCGAGACGAGGCCGCGCGGTCTGCCGCGCGGCCCTTGAGAAGCAACGACGGGCGGCCACGAAGGCGCCCGCGGGAGGAAACATCATGAACGCTTTCAAGGGGTTCGGCCTCACGGCCGCGGCCGCCGTCCTCGCCACGAGCGCGCTCGCGGCAGACGACTTCACCCTCGAGGACGTGCCCGACCTGTCGGGCACACCGCCGATCCACGTCGCCCTCGAGGCGGGCGGCGGCGCGGACCTCATCATCCCGTTCCTCGAGAAGTTCGCCGAGGCGTCGGGCGTCGAGGTCACCCACGAGTCCATGGTCTTCGCGACGCTATACTCCAAGCAGATCGTCGAGCTCCAGGGCGGGACTGGCGCCTACGATCTCGTCGTCACCGAGACGTCGTGGACGAACGAGTGGGAAGACTACCTGATGCCGATGGAGGAGCTTGCCGCCGAATACGATCCGGACGGCGTCGAGGGCTTCCGCGCCTACATGGCGGGCCACGATCCCGGCATCCTGCGCATGGCCTCCACCCGCAACGGCACCCTCGCGGGCGTGCCCTACTACACCTACACGATGATCAACATCTATCGCGAGGACCTCATCGAGGATCCGACCGAGAAGGCCGCCTTCGAGGAGAAGTACGGCTACGAGCTCGCCGTTCCGACGACACTCGCCGAGCTTCGCGACGTCGCCGAGTTCTTCACCCGCGAGGCGGGCGAGACGCTGAAGGGTGAGACCCTGGAGAAGCCCATCTACGGCGTCTCCATGATGGCCGGCCGCTTCCCGCACGTGCAGGACGAGGTGACGGCGATCCTGTGGGGCGAGGACGGCCGCTGGGCCCGCACCGTCCGCGACGACGGCGGCAACGTCACGGGCTTCCGCGTGACCGACGAGGACATGGCGAAGTTGGAGGAGGCCTTCGCGCTCTACCAGGAGCTCATGACGTTCGCGCCTCCGGGTTCGGAGAACGCCTTCTGGGACTTTGCAACGGCGCAGTTCGTCGAGGGCAACACGGCGATGATCCCCTTCATGTACGCCCCGCTCTGGAACTGGTCGAACGACGTCGGCAAGAACGCGGCGGGCGGCAGGAGCGCGGCGGCACCGGTGGTGGGCGAGCGGCCCTACACGGGCGCCTTCCACTTCGCGCCGAGCCGTGACAGCGGCAACCCGGCCGCGGCCTACTGGCTCCTGAAGTACATCGGCTCCAAGGCGACGCAGCAGGAGATGGCCGAGACCGGCTGGGCGTCGGCCCGCCGCGACGCGCTCGAGGCGGTGATGGATTCGGACGCCGAGGACGCCTACCGCAAGTTCGGCTGGATCGCGCCGACACTCGCCCAGTGGGACGCGCAGGAGCCGGACGTCGACAGCTACCTCCACTTCAACAGCCGCGCCTTCGGCAAGCTCTACGAGCAGATGACGATCATCGGTCACGAGAACGCCATCGGCCAGATCACGCCCGCCCGGGCGGTGGAGAACTGGAAGCGCGCGCTCCAGCGGTTCCAGAACCGCTTCGACGACGCCCGTCTCGTCGACTGACGACGAGGCGGACCACGCGGCGGCGGCCCCCTCCCTCCCGGCCGCCGCCGCACCCCTTCCGAGACGGATCCGCGGCCGCCGCGACGGGCCGAGCCAGCCTCGCCGGCCATGCCGGTGCGGAAGACGGGGACCGTGCGTCCCCACCGTCCCGAGGCGCAAGACACGGGGAACACCATGGCGCAAGCCGACACAGAGTTGCCGCAGCCGGTCTCCGCGGAGAGATCCTACAAGCCCGGCTGGTTGAGCCACCGCCTGAACCAGGACTCCACCGCCAAGTGGATCCTGATCGCGCCGCTGGTGGTCTTCCTCGTCGTCTTCATGCTCTACCCGACCCTCTACTCGCTCTACATGTCCTTCACGGACTACATCATGCGAGGGGCGCCCAACTTCGTCGGCCTCGACAACTATCGCTGGCTGATGGACGACCCGGTGTTCTGGGAGGCGCTGCAGCGCACGCTGTTCGTGCTCGTCGCGTGCATCGTCATCGAGCTCTCCCTCGGGCTCGCCATCGCGATGCTTCTCAACCGGGACTTTCCCGGCCAGGATCTCGTGCGCGGGCTCTGCTTCGTGCCGCTCCTCATCTCGCCGCTCGCCATGTCACTCATGTGGAACTACATGCTCCACATCCAGTTCGGCGTGGTGAACGACGTCATCACCTTCTTCGGGCTGCCGGCGGTCGGCTTCCTGTCGACGCCCGGCCTCGCCCTCTGGTCGATCATCTTCATCTCCGTCTGGCAGTGGCTGCCGTTCTCCATCTTCGTGCTGCTCGCAGGGCTGCGCGGGCTGCCGCGCGACCAGTTCGAGGCGGCGCAGGTGGACGGCGTGCCCGCCTGGCGCGTCTTCCTGCGGCTCCAGCTTCCAATGCTGATGCCGCTCATCATCATCATCGTCCTGCTGCGGACCATGTGGCTGATGCGCCTCTTCGATCCGCTCTACGGCACCACCCGCGGCGGCCTCGACACGGAGCTCCTCGACTGGATGATCTACCGCACCTCCTTCGTCGAGTTCGACATCGGCCTCGGCACCGCTTACGCCATGTTCGCGCTCTACCTCACGCTCATCGTCTGCCTTCTCATGTACAAGCGGCTGATGGCCGCCATGAACAAGGGCTGAGGTCATGCTGAAGAAGGGGCTCTTCTGGCTCGCGATCGCAGCCATCCTGTTCGGCTTCACCTTCCCCGTGTTCTGGGTGTACGTGACTTCGCTGAAATCGCCCGAAGACATCTTCGGGACGGGGCTGATCTTCGAACCGACGCTGTACAACTACGAGTATATCGTCAACGTGCGGCCGGCGATGAACGAGCTCGTCAACTCGCTCCTCGTCAGCATCGCGTCCACCATCGTCGTGATGGCGATCTCGATCCCGGCCGCCTACTCGTTCGCCCGTTTCAACACCGGCAACGGGCACATCCTCTTCATCACCATCTCGACGCGCATGTTCCCGGGCGTCGTCGCGGCGATCCCGTTCTTCATCGCCTTCCGCGAGCTCGGGCTTCTCGACACGCATCTCGGGCTGACGCTGCTCTACGTCTACTTCAACATGTCGTTCGCGACGTTTCTGCTCTACGGCTTCTTCAAGGAGATCCCGCCAAGCCTCGAGTATGCGGCGATGCTCGACGGCTACAGCCGCATCGACATCCTGCGGCGTGTCGTGTTCCCGCTGATCAAGCCGGGCGTCGCCATCACCACGATGTTCTGCCTTATCTGGTCGTGGAACGAGTTTCTCTACGCCTTCCTGTTCACGCGCCGGATCGCGCGGACGGCGTCGGTGGGCCTGTCCACCTTCTGGGGCTCGGTCGAGATCCAGTGGGGGCCGATGGCCGCCTTCATGGGGCTCGCGATCCTGCCGACGCTGCTCGCCGCCTGGCTCATGCAGCGCCACATCGTGCGCGGCCTCACCTTCGGCGCCGTCAAGGGGTGACGTGATGGACTTCGTCGAACGCCTGTTCTGGACGCTCGCCATCTTCTTCGGCGTCCATTTCGTCTGGCTCGCCTGGCTCGAGGACGACTACCCGCTCACCATCGGCACCGCCATCGCCGCAGTGCTCGCCGTCGGCTTCTTCGTGAGCGCGCTGAAGATCTTTCCCTACGAGGAGAAGGAGTGAGCCGATGGCGACCGTGACGCTGAGGAACGTGACGAAGCGCTTCGGCCGCAACAGCGCGCTGGAGGACGTCTCCTTCCACGCCGAGGAGGGGGAGTTCTTCACCCTCTTCGGCCCCTCCGGCGCCGGCAAGACGACGACGCTCGAGCTCATCGCGGGCATCAAGAGCCGCTATGCGGGCGAGATCCTGATCGGGGACCGCAACGTCGGCAAGCTCCCGCTCCAGGAACGCAACGTCGCGATGGCGTTCGAGAACTACGCGCTCTACCCGCACATGACGGTGATCGAGAACATCGCCTTTCCGCTGCGCTCGCCCCGCGCGCCGCGCCGCTCGGCGGCCGAGATCCTCCGCCGCGCCACCGAGGCGGCCGAGCAGCTCGGCATCGGCCACCTCCTCGACCGCAACCCCGTCCAGCTCTCGGGCGGGCAGAAGCAGCGCGTCTCGCTCGCCCGCGCGCTGGTGCGCGAGCCCGACGTCTTCCTCCTCGACGAGCCCATCGCCCATCTCGACGCCAAGCTGAGGACATCCGCCCGCGCGAACCTCAAGGACATCGCCCACCGCCTCGGGACGACCATCATCTACGTCACCCACGACTATCGCGAGGCGCTGGGGCTGTCGGACCGCATCTGCATCCTGCGGGAGGGGAGGGTCGAGCAGCTCGGGCGGCCGCGCGAGATCTACGCGAGCCCGGCGAGCGACTTCGTCGCCCACCTCATCGGCGATCCGGTGACGAACCTCATCGACGGTGCCATCGCCGAGGAGGGTGGCGCGCTCTCCTTCGTCGGCCCCCGCCTCGCGCTGCCGCTGCCGGAGGCGTGCCGGGCGAGGCTGAACGGGCACCGCGCGGGAAGTCCGATCCGCCTCGGCATCCGCCCGCGCGACGTCCACGCCCGCGTCGACGCCACGGACGGCATCCCGCGCCTGCCGGTCTACGGCGTCGAGCACACGGCGCACTCCGCCCTCATCCACGTCGACCTTGGTCCGACGATCCTCACGGCGGAGGCGCCCTACGACACGCGCCTGAAGGTGGGGGACCCTGTGGGCGTCGAGTTTGCGCTCGACCGCGCGCATTTCTTCGAGAAGACCTTCGAACTGTCCAGGTAAGCGGGGGATACCCTTCATGAGCTCTCTCACCCTGCGTGCCGTCACCAAGCGTTACGGACCCGTGACGGCGGTCGCCGGCGTCGACTTCCACTGCGATGCGGGAGAGTTCATCGCGCTCCTCGGCCCGTCGGGCTGCGGCAAGTCCTCCACGATGCGGATGATCGCGGGCCTCGAGGAGATCACGGACGGCGAGATCCTGTTCGGCGACACCGTCGTGAACGACCTTCCGCCGCGCGAGCGCAACGTCGCCCTCGCCTTCGAATCCTACGCGCTCTACTCGCCGCTGACCGTGCGCGAGAACCTCGCCCTGCCGCTGCGGGGGCGCGTCCCGGGCGCCGAGATCGAGCGGCGCATCAGGCAGATGACAGAGCGCTTCGACCTCGGCCCGCTCCTCGACAGGAAGCCCGCGAACCTGTCGGGCGGGCAGAGCCAGCGCGTCTCACTCGCCCGCGCCATCATCCGCGATCCGCAGGTCCTCCTCCTCGACGAGCCCCTGTCGCATCTCGACCACCGCGTGCGCACCGTGATCCGCGCCCGCATCCGCCACATCCACGACCAGAACCCCGAGACGACGACGATCTACGTCACCCACGACCAGGAGGAGGCGATCGCCCTCGCCGACAGGATCATCGTCATGAACGACGCCACATTCCAGCAGGTGGGGACGGTGTCGGAGCTCTGGGACCACCCGGTCAACATGTTCGTCGGCGGCTTCCTCGGCGATCCGCCCATGAACTTCATCGAGGCGGTGGTGGAGGACGGCGGCCTCGCCCTCGAGGGAGGCACGCTGATCGCAGCGCCCGCATCGGCGCCCGGGAGCGGGCGGCGGGTGATGGTGGGCGTCAGGCCGGACTGGATGGAGCTTGCGCCCGCCGACGCGCCGGACGGTGTGATCCCGGCGCGCATCCTCGTGAACGAGTTCCAGGGCGACCGCTGTGTCGTCACCCTCGAGACGGCGGTCGGGCAGGTGAAGTTCCTCGCCGGGGAGGACTTCGACGGCGCCCGCGGCGACACGCTCGGCCTCCGCCCGATGGTGGACAGGATCGTGCTGTTCGACCGGGAGACGGGCCTGTCGCTCGAGACCCGTGGCGCGCGCACGCCCTCCCGCCGGCCCTCCGGCCTCGCGCCCGTCGTCGCCGCCACCGCGTGAGCGCGGCCGTCCGCCGCCTCAGCCGGCCCAGCCTGGTCCGCCGGAGGCCGAGGTGAAGACGAAGCCGCCGCCACGCACGGCCTTCGGATGGATGACGCTGCGCAAGATCCTCAGGTGAGGCGGCATCGGCGCCCCGGCGGTGGAGGTGGCGAGCGCCACCTGCGGCCTGTCGTGGCGCGTGCACCAGGTCGTGGTTGCCGAGCGGACGGCGTCCGCAAGGTCGTCCCTCCTTGCGCCGCCTGACCGGCTGGCGGGCTCCGGGCTCAAGGGGGGAGGGCGGAGGGGCACCTCGTCAGCCGGCGGCGAACAGCGCCTTCGGCAGCATGCAGTGGATGCCCTTGTTGCCGTCGACGATCTGCGTGACGCGAAGGTCCGCGGCGACGCTGCAATACATGTAGGCGTCGAGCGGGTCCATGCCGTGGAGCTCGCCCATGAGGGCGATCATCTCGCGAAGGGCCTGCTTCGCCGCGTCGTCGAGATCGGGGTCGAGGCCCATGGTGATCCAGTGCGTCGCCGTCTCGGCGCGCGGGAAGGTGACGCCGCGCTGCTTGTGGAGGACGAGCTCGAAGGTGCCGTCGAGGCAGGTCTCCACCGCGGTGATGCACACCTCGCCGTCGCCCTGCACGGCATGGCCGTCACCGACGGAGAAGAGCGCGCCTTCGGCGAAGACCGGCAGGAACAGCGTCGAGCCGACGCCGAGCTCCTTGAGGTCCATGTTGCCGCCGTACTCGCGCGGCTCGACCGTGCTGACACGCCCGTAGGCCGGCGGCGGCGCCACCGTCATGACGCCGAAGAACGGCGCGAGGGGCACCGGCGGGCCGAACGGAAGCTGCGCGTGACCGCCGTCCCTGTCGAGCTCGACGATGATCCTGCGGTCGAGGGGAAAATCCTCCGGGAGGGCGCCGGCGAGCGGGCGGACGATCATCCACCCCCAGTCGCAGGGAAGCGAGAGGTCCTTGACGCGGATCTCGAGGAGGTCCCCCGGCTCTGCGCCCTCGACGGCGACGGGGCCCGTCAGGATGTGGGGGCCGAGCTCGGGCGTCACCGCCTCGTGGATCGCGGCGTGCTCCGGCAGGAGGCGCTCGCGCTCCGGCATGTATTGCGGCCCGCCCGAGACGCAGCGGATCGTGACGGTATCGCCGGACTTCACCGTGACGACAGGGGGTGTGGCGCTGTCGATGTAGCCCCAGTGGACCGTTCCGGGGCTCGACCTCAGCTCGTGATGCGCCACGTCGCTCTCCTTCCGACCGGCGGCGCGCCGAGGCTCCGGCCCGCCCGCATGACCCTCCACCTTATGCTGAAGACCGGCTGCGCCCGCAACGCCGCGCCCGCAACGCCGAGCCCGCGACGCCGCGCCGCAGTCCCTGCGTCCGTCGCCTGCGGGCCTTCACCCGGCCGCGCGCTCCCCGTCCCGCGGCGGCCGCACGTCGAGGCGACGGGCGACGAGATCGGCGAACTTGGCGGCCGCCACGGGCAGCGTCCTGCCGCGGAGCTGGCCGAGGACGAGGCGGCCGGGAGGCGCGTCCCGCGGGTCGACGGGGCGGGAGACGAGGCCCGGGAGCGCCATCGGATCGGCGACGATCCCCGGCGCGCCGATGGCGAACTGCACGGTGACGGCACCCTCGCCCCGCACGTAGGCGCGCAGGAACTCGAAGCTGTTCGCCTCGATGGCCGGGACGAGCGTCTGCGTGCGCCGCGCGAGCGCCTCCTCGAGGATCTGACGGCCGCCGAAGGACCTGTCGAGGAGGACGAGGGTCTCCGACCGGAGATCGCGCAGCCTGACGGTCTCGCGGGCGGCGAGGGGGTGCGTCTCGGCCATGACCGCGTGGAGGGGCTGCTCGACGACGAGGAGGGGGGCGAGCTCGGCCTGGGGCGCGGGATGGAAGACGATCGCGAGGTCGGCCTCGAACTCCACGAGGGCGCGCTGGGCGTTCACGTGGTCGCGCACCATCACCTCGAACGTCACGTTCGGGAAGCTGCGCGCATACTCGCCGATGACGGCGGGCAGGAAGGTCGCGGCGACGGCCTGGCTCACGGCCACAGAGACGTGGCCGCGCCGCACGCCGGAAAGATCCGAGATCTGCGAGCGCAGGCGCTCCGCGTCCGCCATCTGCGCCCTCGCGTAGCGCACGACGAGCTCGCCCGCCGCGTTGAGGCGCACGCCGCGGGGGAGGCGCTCGAAGAGGGGTGTGCCGAGCTCGGCCTCGAAGTCCTGGATGCGGCGGTTGAGGGCCGAGGCGTCCACCGAAAGGTCCTCGGCGGCCTGCCGGATGGAGCGCCGCCGGGCGACCACGTCGAAGTAGCGGAGCGTTCGCAAGTGCTTCATCGGGCGAGCCTTTCCGGTGACCGCTGCAGTTTCGGCAGCACTTCGCCCGGAAAATAGCAGAAGACACCGGCACTCGTCGCGGCAATCGTCCGTGCGAGCCGTGAGACGGCGGCCCGCGTGGATGCGCCGCCCGCCGCCCGGCGCCGAGACACCCGCGAACAGGCGAGGCCTCACATGACGGAACTGACCCGACGCGATCTTGCGAAGCTTCTCGCCGCCGGCGCGCTCGCCGGCGCGCTGCCCGGACGGGCCTTCGCGAGCGAGCTCGACCTCAAGATGATTCTCAACTGGCGCTACCAGGGACCGCAGTCCTGGTTCTTCCTCGCCGAGGACAACGGCTACCTCGCCGAGGCGGGGCTCAACGTCGCCATGGACCAGGGCAACGGCTCGGGCGCCGCCGTCGGGCAGGTGGCGGGCGGCGCCTACGACATCGGCTTCGGCGACGTGAACGCCCTCATCCAGCTCGTCGCGGAGCGCCCCGGCGAGGACACGCCCGTCGCGGTCTACATGATGTACAACCGCCCCCCCTTCACAGTGGCGGTGATGTCCTCGAGCGACATCCACACCCCGGAGGATCTTGAGGGCCGCACGCTCGGCGGGGCGGCCAACGACGGCGCGCTGAAGCTCTTCCCGGCGTTCACCTCCATCACCGGGATCGACCCGTCCGGCATCGAGATCACCAACTTCCAGCCCAACCTGCGCGAGCAGATGCTGAGGAGCGGCCAGGTGGACGGCGTGTTCGGCTTCGTGAACACCATCCGCTTCTCGGCGATGCTGTCCGGCATGGACCCCGACGAGGAAATCCGCTTCATCAACTACGGCGACTACGGGATGGACCTCTACTCGAACGCCATCATCGTCTCCCGCCGCCTCGTCAACGACCATCCGGACGCCGTGCGCGCCCTCGTGCGCGCCATCAACCGCGGCCTCGTCGACACCATCGCCGACTACGACGCGGCCATCGCCTCGGTCTCGCGCCGCGAGCCCCTCATCAACGCGGAGGTGGAGAAGCTGCGCCTCATCGCGACGCTCGAGGACGAGATGAACCACCCGGAGGTCGCCACCTACGGCATCGGCGACGTGGACCCGGAGCGGTTCGCCCGTGCCATCGAGATCGTGGTCGAGGCGAACGGCCTTCCGCGCACTCCCGCGCCGGAGGAGATCTTCGACCGCAGCTTCCTGCCGCCGGAGGACGAGCGCGTCCGCGCGCCGGTCTGACACCGACCGGCGCCGCCGGGGCTTCCGAGCCTCCGTGGCGCCGGCACCACCACACTTCTGCGCGCCTCGCCAGGGCACGGCGTGTCGTCTCGAGGATCTTCATGGACCTTCAACTCAAGGGGCGGGTCACGGTGATCACCGGGCCCGCCAAGGGCATGGGCGCTGCGGTCACGCTCGCCTTCGCGCGCGAGGGCACGCCGCTCGCCCTTCTCGGCCGCGACACCGACGCCATCGCCCCGGTCGCCGACGAGGCGCGCGCGCTCGGCGTTCCAGCCGAGGTGATCGCCTGCGACGTCACCGATCCCTGCGCCGCGGAGGCCGCCGTCGCCGCCGCAGAGGCCGCGCTCGGGCCGGTCGCCATCCTCGTCAACGTCGCTGGCGGCTCCGGCCCCATCGGCAAGACGGGCGCAGAGACGACTGCGGAGGAGTTCGACGAGATCGTCCACCTCAACATGCGCGGGCCGTTCAACACCATGCGCGCGGTGCTCCCGGGCATGATGGCGCGGCGCTACGGCAAGATCGTCAACGTCGGCGGCACGTTCGGCATGCGCGGGCGGGCGGGGCGCATGGCCTACTCCGCCTCCAAGTGGGGCCTGCGCGGCATCACCAAGAGCTTCGCCCTCGAGGTCGGCCCCCACAACATCAACGTGAACTGCGTCGCGCCCGGCATGGTCGACGGGCCGCGCTTCCGCGGCAAGGTGGTGCCCGAGATGGCCGCCCGTCTCGGCATCACCGAGGAGGAGGCCGTGCGCCACCACGCCGAGGACTACGCGCTCCGCCGCATCTCCACCGGCGAGGACGTGGCGAACGCCTGCCTCTTCCTCGCCTCCGACGTCTCCCGCCAGCTCACCGGCGTCGACCTTCCCGTCGACGGCGGCTGGGCGATGCTGTGAGTTTTTCCATGAGCACCCCCTTCACAGCCGACCTCGTCCTGACCGGGGGCACCGTCGTCGACGTCGACGGGCGCGGCCGCATGGACGTCGCCGTCAAGGACGGCCTCGTCGTCGCCGTCGGCGCGCCCGAGACGATGCCGCCCGCCGCGGAGCGCGTCGACGTGACCGGCCACCACCTCATCCCCGGCGCCATCGACGTCCACGTCCACTTCCGCGAGCCCGGCTACACCCACAAGGAGGACTGGGGGACTGGAACGGCCGCCGCCGCCATGGGAGGCGTCACCACGGTCTTCGAGATGCCGAACACCCATCCGCCGACGCGCTCGGTGAAGGAGCTGAGGCAGAAGCAGGAGGCGGCACAGAAGGCCGCAGTGGACTTCGGCATCTACGGCCTCCTCGCCGAGGACAACCTCGACGAGCTCGAAGGTCTCGCCGCCGCTGGCGTCAACGCCTTCAAGTGCTTCATGGGGAACACCTTCGGCAACCTGCCCTCGCCATCGACGGGGGCGATGCTGGAAGGCTTTGAGATTGTCGCGAAGACGGGGCTCAGGATCTCGCTCCACGCCGAGACGGCGTCCATCATGGCACACCGGCAGGCGAAGCTGGAGGCGGCGGGACGGAACGATCCGCTCGCCCACATCGCCTCCCGCCCCGCCGTGGTGGCGGCCGAGGCGGTGGCGCGTGCTGCGATCCTCGCGGAGTGGACCGGGGCGCGCGTCCACGTCCTTCACATCTCCTCCGCGCTGGAGCTGCCGCATCTGGCGGCGGCGAAGGCCAGAGGCGTCGACATCACGGGCGAGACCTGCCCCTGCTATCTCCTCCTCCACGCGGGCGACTATGCCCGGCTCGGCTCGGTCATCCGCGTCAACCCGCCTGTCCGCGAGCGGGCCGACGCGCAGGCGATCTGGGCCGCGCTCCTCGACGGCACCGTGGACATGATCGCCACCGACCACGCACCGCATCTTCCCGAAGAGAAGCGGAAGGACGTCATCTGGCAGGCGGACTGCGGCTTTCCGGGCGTCGAGACGCAGATGCCCCTGATGCTGACCGAGGTGGCGAAGGGCCGGCTCACGCTCGAGCACTACGTGCGCATCTCCTCCCACAACCCGGCGAGGCGTTTCGGGCTCTATCCGGTCAAGGGCCGCATCGGCGTCGGCGCGCACGCCGACATCACGGTTCTCGACCTCGAGCGGCGCGAGACGGTCCGCGCCGAGCGCCTCCACTCCCGCGGCAAGGTGACGCCGTTCGAGGGGACCGAGACCGTCGGCGCCCCCGTCCACACCATCGTCCGGGGCCGCTTCGTGCAGAGGGACCGCACCTTCCTGCCGGAGAGCGCCGGCTGGGGCCGCCAGGTGAGCGACATCCAGAGGATGCCCGACCCCGCGCCGCGCCACGCCGACGAGACGATGGCAGCCGTCTTGCACAAGCCGCACGCGGAGCCCGTCGCCCTCACCGAGGACAGCCGATGATGAACGTCTCCCCCGCGACACTGCGAGCCGCCGAGACCGTCGGCGCGCCCGCGGGATCCCCCTCCCAGGCCTACATCGGCTTCGAGGACGTCACAGTCACCTACGGGCGGGGCGCCAGCGCGACGCGCGCCCTCGACGAGACGAACCTTTCCATCGGCGAAGGCGATTTCGTCGCGCTCGTCGGCCCGTCCGGCTGCGGCAAGTCGACGCTTCTCAAGCTCGTGGCCGAACTCCTGAAGCCCACGACGGGCAACGTCTTCGTGGCGGGGCGGGAGGTGGGCGCGGCGCCCGTGCGCATCGGCATGGCCTACCAGAACCCGACGCTCCTGCCCTGGCTCACGGTGCGGGAGAACGTCATGCTCCCGCTCAAGATCGTGCAGCCCTTCCGCCGGGAGTACCGCGCGAAGCGGCGCGGCGAGTTCCGCGACCGCGTCGACGCGCTGCTGGAACAGGTCGGCCTCAAGGGGTTCGCGACGAAGCATCCTTGGCAGCTCTCCGGCGGGATGATGCAGCGGGCGAACCTTTGCCGCGCGCTCATCCACGAGCCGAACCTCCTCCTCCTCGACGAGCCGTTCGGCGCGCTCGACCAGTTCACCAAGGAGGAGCTCTGGGCGGTCATGCAGGAGCTATGGCTGTCGAAGACGACCACGGTCCTCCTCGTCACCCACGACCTGCGCGAGGCGGCCTTCCTCGCGAACCGCATCTGCGTGATGAGCGCCCGGCCCGGCCGCATCATCGAGGACCGCGCCGTCCCGTTCCCCCGCCCGCGCACCGTGCAGGGCACCTACGATCCGGACTTCGTGTCGCTGACGCAGCACCTTCGCAACCTCATCGTCGAGGCGCGCGGCGGGATCGGCACCGGGGAGGCCGCGTGATGTCGGACACTCTGAAGCGGCGCTTCGCCTCCGCCGCGCTCATCGTCGGCTTCTTCGTGGCGTGGGAGCTGATCTGCCTTCTCTTCGGCGTCTCGGACCTCATCCTGCCGCGGCCGTCCCAGATCGTCGAGACGCTGATCCAGTTCGCGCCCGGCATCTGGCCCCACGCCTACCAGACGCTGTGGACGACCCTCGTCGGCTTCTCCCTCGGCGTCCTCGCCGGGCTTTCCCTCGGCGTCCTCATCGGCTCCTCGCGCCTTGCCTACGACACGGCCTATCCGCTCCTTGTCGGCATCTCCTCGATCCCGAAGGTCGCCGTCGTGCCGATCTTCGTCCTGTGGTTCGGTGCGGGGACCGTGCCTGCCGTGCTGACCGCCATGATCATCTGCATCTTCCCGATCGTGGTGAACGTCGCGACCGGGATCGCCACCGTCGAGCCCGAGCTGGAAGACGTCATGAAGACGCTGAAGGCCAAGAAGTTCGACATCCTCTGGAACGTCGGCCTGCCGCGGGCGATGCCGTACTTCTTCGCCTCCCTCAAGGTCGCCGTCACGCTCGCCTTCGTGGGGTCGGTCGTCGCCGAGACGGTCGCGTCCAACCGCGGCATCGGCAACATGATGATGATCGCCTCGTCCTCGTTCAACGTGCCGCTCGTCTTCGCCGGGCTGATGGTTCTCGCGATCCTCGGCGTCGGCCTCTACGTGATCTTCTCCCAGATCGAGCGGCGCGTCGCGGGTTGGTCCATGCGCAAGACCGACATCGCAGTCACCTGAACCGCGCAGGAACATTCAGAGAGATTGTAACCGTGCTGAAAACCCGTCACATCGCCGCGCTCGCGGGCGCCCTCGCCCTCGCCGGCGTCTCCGGCGCCGCGAGCGCCACCGAGATCCGCTTTTCCCTCGACTGGAAGCTCCAGGGCGTCCACGCCTGGTACTACCTCGCCGAGGAGAAGGGTTACTTCGCGGAGGAAGGCCTCGAGGTCACCATCGACCAGGGCGAGGGCTCGGCCGCCACGGTCACCCGCATCCTGTCGGGCGCCTACGACGCCGGCTTCGGGGACATGAACGCCATCATCCAGAACGCCGCCGCCCGCCCCGGCGAGGCGCCGGTGATGGTCTACCAGATCTACAACAACCCCCCGTTCGCCGTGCTGACCACCGCCGACGGCCCCATCGCGACCCTCTCCGACCTCGAGGGACGCGCCGTCGCCGCCCCTCCGGGATCCGCATCCACGAAGCTCTTCCCGGCGCTCGCAGAGGCCGCCGGCTTCGACGCCTCGAAGGTGGAGCAGTTGAGCATCGCCCCGAACCTTCAGGAGCAGATGCTCATCCAGGGCCAGGTGCAGGGCGCGCTCGTCTTCAACGTTACGGCCTACATCAACCTCCTCGGTCAGGGCCGCGATCCCGACGGGGACTTCCGCTGGTTCCCCTACGGCGAGGCGGGGCTCGACATCTATTCCAACGGCGTCATGGTCTCCCAGAAGCTCCTGGAGGAGAACCCGGAGGCGGTGGCGGGCCTCGTGCGCGCCATCAACCGCGCCGTGCAGGACACCATCGCGGATCCCGACGCGGCGCTGGCGGTCCTGTCCGAGGTCGAGCCGCTCCTCGACCTCGACACCGAGAGGAAGCGCCTCGACTTTGCGCTCGCGAACCTCATCGTGAGCCCGGAGAGTGCCGAGCTCGGCATCGGTGACCTCGACACCGATCGCCTCGCCCGCGGCATCGACACGATCGTGAGCATCTACGAGCTGCCGATGACGCCTGCGCCCGCCGAGGTCTTCACCGCCGAGTTCCTGCCGCCCCTCGAGGAGCGCCGCCTTCCGACCGCCGGCAACTGACCCGGAGGGCCGCCCGCCGCGTTCTGGCGGGCGGCCCCCTTCCCCCGCCCGAGAGGGCCTCGCACGGGCGTCGCCCTCTCGGCTCTCGGCTTTCGGCGGGAGAAGGTCCTGCCAGCGTCCCGCCGTCCCCGGCATTGCCCTCCGCGCCTTTTTCGATTGTCCGGGCAATCGCCTTCTCTGCCGCTGGAGCGCCACACGACCCATGGCTTGCGACAGGATCATCGACGTCGCCGACGCCCTCCTCGGGCCGGACTACGCGCCTTCGGGGCCTGTGCAGATCGCGCTTTCGGGGAGCGTCGTCGCCAGGGTGGAGCCGCTCGCGGAGCCGCCGCCAGGGCCGCGGCGCCTCGCCATTCCCGCGCCGGTGAACGCCCACGACCACGCGCGCCCGCTCTCCACCACATCCTTCGGCACCGCCGGAAAGCCGCTGGAGACGTGGCTCCTCAGCCTCGCCGGCATTCCGCCGGTCGATCCGGGGCTCGCCGCGACGGCCGCGCTCGGCCGGTCGGCGCGGGGCGGCGTCGCCGGCGCCATGGTCCATCTCACCCGCCCGATGGGCTTCACCGACCTTCCGACGGAGGCGCGCGCTGTCGCCGACGCCGCCGCGGCGGTCGGCATCCGCGCCGCGTTCGCCGTCGCCCTCAGGGACCGCAACCCCCTCGTCTATGGCGACCACCGCCCCCTCATGGCCGGTCTCGCCGGCGAGGCGCCGGAGGCGGCGGCGATGCTGGAGCGCATGCTCCTCAAGCCGCAACCCTCGCCCGCCGAGCAGGTGGCGCTGGTGGAGGCCGTCGCCGAGGCCGCCGCCTCGCCTCACTTCGACGTCCAGTTCGGCCCGACCGGCGTCCAGTGGTGCTCGGACGCGCTCCTCGAGGCGATCGCCGGGGCGTCCGCCGCCACGGGGCGCCGCGTCCACATGCACCTCCTCGAGACGCGGCACCAGCGGGAGTGGGCTGACGCCACCTTTCCGGAGGGCATCGCGAACCACCTTGCGCGCATCGGCCTCCTGTCGGAGCGCCTCACGCTCGCGCACTGCGTCCACGCCCGGCCGGAGGAACTCGAGCTGTTCGCGGCGAACGGCGTCACGATCGCGGTCAACACGTCGTCCAACCTCTCCCTCAGATCCGGCATCGCCCCCGTGCGCGAGATGCTGGCGCGGGGCGTCGGGATCGCCGTCGGTCTCGACGGTTGCGCCTTCGACGAGGACGACGACGCGCTCCGCGAGGTGCGGCTCCTGAAGGCGCTCCACGCCGGGATCGCCTTCGACGAGGGCATCTGTGCGCAAGATGTGCTCACGGCCGCCTGCGCCGCGGGCCGCCGCTCCATCGGTGCGCCGGAGGGCGGCGCCCTCTCCCCCGGCGCCCCCGCCGACATTCTCGTCCTCGACCTCGACGCGCTCGACCGGGACGCGGTCCTGCCGGTCGACCCGCGCGACCTTCTTCTCGCCCGCGCGAGCGCCGCCCACGTGGCCGAGCTCCTGGTGGCGGGCCGCACCGTGGTGGACGGCGGCCGCGTCACCGGCGTCGACCTTCCCGCCGTCGAGGACGAGCTGCGCGCACGCTACCGCGCCAGCATGGGAAAGACGGCCGCCTTCCGCGCGGCCTTCGCGGCCATCGAGCCGCGGATTGCGGCGTTCTACCGCGACCGGCTCGGCTGCTCGTAGGACGCGCCGACGATGCCTCACGCCCGCGTCACGCGTCTTCCCATGGCCGCTCCGGACGACACCTCGGCCATCGCCGGCGCCATCGCCCGCGGGGCGATCGACCCCGCCGCGATCCGCGCCGTCCTCGCCAAGACGGAGGGCAACGGCTGCGTCAACGACTTCACACGCGCATTCGCCGTCGCGAGCCTTCGCGCGCTCCTCGCCCCCCACGTAACACCCGATGCGCTGGAGCGCGTGTGCATGGTCGCCTCCGGCGGCACGGAGGGCGGCCTCTCCCCCCCACTGGCTCGTGATCGAGGCGCTGGCGGGAGACCGGCCGGAGGCGGGGCCGTCGCTCGCCGTCGGAACGCACGTCACCCGTGCCCTCCGCCCGGAGGAGATCGGCCGCGCGGCCCAGATCGAGGCCGTCGCCGCCGGTGTCCGTGCCGCGATGGCCGAGGCGGGAATCGGGGACGCCGCCGATGTCCACTACGTCCAGGTGAAGTGCCCGCTCCTCGCCATGGAGCGCATCGCCGAGGCGAAGGCGCGCGGAAGGGCCGTCGCCACCACCGACACGCTCCGCTCCATGGGCCTGTCGCGCGGGGCCTCGGCGCTCGGGGTCGCCGTGGCGCTCGGCGAGATCGCGGCGGAGGACGCCGCCGAGGCGCGGCTCTGCGCTGACTTGGGGCTGTTCTCCACCCGCGCCTCCGCCTCGGCGGGAGTCGAGCTGATGACGAACGAGATCGTCGTCCTCGGCATGTCGGCGGCCTGGTCGGGGCCACTCGCGATCGACCATGCCGTGATGGCCGACGGGATCGACGTGGAGCCTGTGCGCGCCGCGACAACGCGCCTCGGGGTTGCCGCGGCGGGCCAGCTCGGCGAGGCGGAGCGCGCCCTCGTCGTCGCCGTCCTCGCCAAGGCCGAGGCACCGCGCTCCGGCGCCATGCGCGGGCGACGCCACACGATGCTCGACGATTCGGACATTTCCGCCACCCGCCACGCACGCGGCTTCGTCGCCGGCGCCCTCGGCGGCCTGTTCGGCGAGACGGAGATCTTCGTCTCCGGCGGGGCCGAGCACCAGGGGCCGGACGGCGGCGGACCCTGCGCCGTCATCGTCGAAAGGCCGCCCGTGACCGCCCGAAAGGAGCGAGAATGACCACAGCCGACGAGCCGACGATCCTGCGCACCCCGGACGACTACGAGACGTTCCGCATCAAGGCGTCGGACGGGAACTACATGGCGATGATCGCAGACACGCTGCGGGACGGTGTGCCGTTCAACGTGTTCCTCGAGGTGTTCGAGCCGGGTGGCGCGACGCCGGTCCACCGCCACGGCGACGCCCACGAGCTCTTCTTCGTCCTCTCGGGGGAGGGGGAGGCGGTGTGCGACGGTCGCACCATGCCCGTCCGCGCGGGCGACAGCTTCCTGGTGCGCCCTGGGAACGATCACGTCGTGCGCAACACCGGCGCCGCGAAGCTCGCCTGTCTCACGGTGATGGTGCCGGACGAGAACTTCGCCGCGCTCGTGCGCTCGGGCATCCCGATGGCCCTCGGGGAGGACGACCGCGCCCTCCTCTCGGGGAGGGGCGAGCGGGGCTGAGCCTGTCGCCTCGACGCGCATCGACCGGCTGCGCGCGTCATGGCGGCGGAAGCGCGCGCATGGACGCCGCCACCTCCTCGGCGAAGCGGGAGGCCGCTGCCGGAAGGGTCCGCCCCAGGAGCTGGCCGAGGAGAAGGTGGCCGACGCGCACGTCCTCGAGCGGGCGCACCACGAGCCCGTGCTCTTCGGCGTCCGAAAGGCCGATGGGGATCTCGAAGCCGACAGCGCCCTCGTGCGTGACGTAGCGGCGCAGGAACTCGAAGCTGTCCGCCTCGACGATCGGCCGGAGCGCGCGGGACGAGCGGCGGAGCGACAGGTCGAGGAGGTGGCGCACGCCGAGGTGCGCGGCCGGCGCCACGTGCGGCCCGTCGAGGCAGTCGCGCAGCCGCACCCGTGGCGCCGCCGCGAGCGGGTGAGCCTTCGCCATCACAGCGCAGACGGGCTGGGCGACCGTGCACAGGATCTCGAAGTCCGCCATGTCGGCGGGCTCGAACACGAGGGCGAGGTCGGCGGTGTAGCGGGTGAGCTCGTCCTCCGCGGCGAGGCGGTCGCGCACCTTGAGCGAGAAGGTCACCCGCGGGAAGCGGCTGCGGAAGTCGGCGATGCGCTGCGGCAGGTAGAAGGGCGTCAGCCCCTGGCTGCACGCGATCGCGACGTGGCCGCGCCGCAGGCCCTTCAGCTCGTCGACGGTGCCGCGCAGCCGCGCGAGGTCGGCCCTCTGGGCGCGGATGTGCTGGAGCAGGAGCTCGCCGGCAGCGTTCGGCCGCACGCCGTGGGGGAGGCGCTCGAAGACCGGCGTGCCGAACTCCTCCTCGAAGGCGGCGAGCCGCCGGTTGAGCGCCGACGGGGCGATGTTCATGAGGTCCGCCGCCCGCCGGATCGACCCCGCCCGCGCCACCGCGTCGATGAGGTCCAGCGTCAGCATGTACCGCATCAGGCGCCTCCGTCCTGGTGCCATCCGTCCCCGGTGCCACCGGTGCACCGGGGTGCGCACGAATGAGCAACGGCGACGGGTGCCGACTGGCCCCGTTTTGGCAAGCCGTCGCGCGGAGCCTGTCCCGTGAGCGGAGACCTGCCGCCGTGCACGCCTTGCCGACGCCCATGGACGATCACCCGCCGGCCGGATCGAAGGCCGCCCGGCACCATCGCGCCTCAGCCGAGGCTGACGTGGGCGGCGACGATGCGCCAGCCCTCGGGCCTTCGGTGCCAGACCTGCGTCTGCGCCCCCTTCCTGCCCGAGCCGGTGCGGGTGTAGGTCGCCGACGCCACGGCGACCGTCGGCTCGAGCGCCTGGATCGCGACCCGCGTCAGCGTGCGCGCGATGTCGCTCGGGTCGCGGCCGCGGCGGAAGGCTGCGATCTCATCGATGCCGAAGAGGCCGCCGTCCGTGGTGAGCCGCACCGTCCTTTCGTCGTCCGCGAAGATCTCGACGAGTGCCGCGACGTCGTTCTCCATGAGCGCCCGCTCGTACGCCTCGAAGGCGGCGCGCACCTCCTCCTCGACCCCGTGCCGCGTCGCCTCGTCCATCCGCCCCTCCGTCCCCGCAAGCCGCGCCCGCAACGGGCCATGGCTGGCAAGGAGCATGCCGATGCCGCTCGTTGAAGCAGATCCCGCTCCCCTGACCTTCGACCCCGCCCGTGCCGCGCTCGTCGTCATCGACATGCAGCGCGACTTCCTGGAGCCCGGCGGCTTCGGCGAGACCCTCGGCAACGACGTCTCGCTGCTCGCCGCGGCCGTCGGCCCGTGCGGCCGTGCGCTGGAGGCCGCGCGCGCGTCAGGCCTTCTCGTGATCCACACCCGCGAGGGCCACCGGCCGGACCTTTCGGACGCGCCGCCCGCCAAGCTCGCCCGCGGCGCGCCCTCGAAGCGGATCGGCGACCCGGGGCCCATGGGCCGCATCCTCGTGCGCGGCGAGCCGGGCCACGACATCGTGGCAGAGCTCGCGCCCGCGCCGGGCGAGGTGGTGCTCGACAAGCCCGGCAAGGGCGCGTTCCACCAGACGGACCTTCAGCAGATCCTGTCGAACCGCGGCGTCGACACGCTCTTCGTCTGCGGCGTCACGACGGAAGTCTGCGTCCATACCACCATCCGCGAGGGCAACGACCGCGGCTACCGCTGCGTCGCCCTCGCCGACGCCTGCGCGAGCTACTTCCCGGAATTCCATCGCGTCGGCCTCGAGATGATCAAGGCGCAGGGCGGCATCTTCGGCTGGGTCGCCACCGTCGACGCCCTCGCGGCCGCCCTCCCCACCACCGCATCGCACGCTGCCTGATGAAGGATTAGGCCCATGTCCATATCGACCGCATCGGCCGGCCCGCGCCTCTGGGTGCCGGGCGACTGGAACGCCCTCTTCGGGCTCGGCACCAACGTCCTCGTCAACCTCCTCGTGATGACGGGGCTCCTGAAGTTCGTCGTGGGCCTGCCCGACGAACTCACCTTCGGCCGCATCCTGCCGGCCGTCGGCCTCATGCTGTTCGCGGGCAACGTCTACTACGCGTGGATGGCCTGGCGCCTCGCGAAGAAGGAGGGGCGGGCGGACGTGTGCGCGCTCCCCTCCGGCCCGTCGGTCCCGCACATGTTCATCGTCGTCTTCGTCATCATGCTGCCGATCCTCGGGCAGACGGGCGACCCTGTGAAGGCGTGGGAGGCGGGGCTCGCCTGGGTGTTCATCCAGGGCTTCATCCTCGTCGGCGGCTCCTTCATCGCGCCGCTGATCCGGCGGATCACGCCCCGGGCGGCGCTCCTCGGCACGCTCGCGGGCGTCTCCATCGCGTTCATCTCCATGCGGCCCGCGACCGAGATCTTCATGACCTCGATCATCGGCCTCGTCTGCCTCGGGATCATCCTCGTCTCGTGGTTCGGCGGCGTGCGCTATCCGCGCGGGCTTCCGGCGGGGCTCGTCGCCATCGTGGTCGGCATGGTCATCGCCTGGGGCGCGACGGCGCTCGGCTTTCCCGAGGTCGGCGGCATGAGCGTCGCCGAACTCGGTGAGGCGTTCGCGAGCTTCGGCTTCTCGGTGCCGATCCCCGCGTTCGACCACGTCTTCTCCGGCTTCGAGTTCCTCGGCTTCATCCTCGTCACCGCGATCCCCTTCGGCGTCTACGACCTCGTGGAGGCGATGGACAACGTGGAGAGCGCCGAGGCCGCGGGCGACAGCTACTCCACCACCGAGGCGATCTCCGCCGAGGGGACGATCTCCCTCGTCGGCACCGTCCTCGGCTCGCCGTTCGCGAACGCGGTCTACATCGGCCACCCTGGCTGGAAGGCGATGGGCGGGCGGATCGGCTACTCGGCAGCGACGGGGGTCTTCGTGCTCGCGATCACCTGGCTCGGCATCCTCGCGGTCTTCCTCGACCTCGTGCCCGTGGTCGCGATCGCGCCGATCCTTCTCTACATCGGGATGCTCATCGGCGCGCAGGCCTTCCAGACGACGCCGCTCACCCACGCGCCGGCCATCGTCCTCGGCCTCGTGCCGCACCTTGCGGCGTGGGCGAAGACGCTGATCGACGGTGCGCTCACTGCCGCCAATGTCAGCGTGACGCCCGAGCTCGTCGCCGGGATGGCGCAGAACGGCGTCCTCTACGAGGGGCTCACCATCCTCGGGAACGGGGCGATCCTGTCGGGGCTGGTGCTGGCCGCGATCGGCGTCTTCATCATCGAGAGAAAGCTCGACACGGCGGCGGCGTTCGCGGGCGTGGGCGCCGTCCTCACCTTCTTCGGCTTCATGCACGGTGCGGCGGTCGGGATCGCCGTGTCGCCGCTGCTTGCCGTCGCCTACGCCGTGCTCGGCGGCTTTCTCTTTGCCCTCGCCCGGCTCGAGGCGGGGCGCGAGGGGGCTGCCGCGCCCGCGCCGGTGGCCGCCGAATGACGCGCACGCCGGACGATGCCTATCTCGACGCCGCCGCAGCGGCGGTCGGCCTCGAGGTGCCCGAGGAGTGCCGCGAGGGGGTGAAACGCTTTCTCGCCATCGCGGCGGAGATGGCGGCGACGCTGGAGAGCGTGCCGCTCGACGGGCGTGAGGCGGCCTTCGCCCCCGTCTTCACGCCGCCGGAGGACGGGCGATGAGCGTGCCCGGTCCCTTCGCGTCGGCCACGGAGATTTCGGCGGCCGTGCGGGCGGGCGCCGTGTCGGCCCGCGCCGTCACCGAGGCGGCGCTCGCGCGGATCGAGGCGGGGAACGGCGCCGTCAACGCCTTTTCGGCCGTGGTGGCCGAGCGGGCGCTCGCCCGCGCCGACGCCGTCGACGCCGCCCGGCGCGCGGGTCGCGCCGGCCCCCTCGCGGGCGTGCCGTTCGCGGTCAAGAACCTCTTCGACCTCGAGGGCCTCGTCACCCTCGCGGGCGCACGCCTCACCGCGGACGATCCCCCGGCGCGCGCCGACGCGGACCTCGTCACGCGCATGGAGGATGCCGGGGCTGTCTGCGTCGGCGCGCTCCACATGGGCGAGTTCGCCTACGACTTCACGGGCGAGAACGCCCACTACGGCCCCTGCCGGAACCCCCACGACCCGGAGCGGATGACGGGCGGCTCCTCGTCGGGCTCCGGCGCGGCGACGGCGGCGGGGCTCGCGCCGGTCTCCCTCGGGTCGGACACCAACGGGTCGCTGCGCGTGCCCGCCTCCCTCTGCGGCGTCCTCAGCCTGAAGCCCACCTACGGCCGCCTGTCGCGCGGCGGCACCTATCCGTTCGTGGACAGTCTCGACCACGTCGGCCCGCTCGCCCGCACGGTGGCCGATCTCGCCCTCGCCTACGACGCGCTCGCCGCGCCCGGCCCGTCGCGGGACCACGCGTTCGCGCGGCGGGCGGCCGAGCCTGCGCTGCCGGCGCTTTCCGGCCCCGCGCCCCGGGTCGGCGTCCTGCGCGGCTTCTTCGAGGAGAACGCGAGCCCCGAGGCGCTCGAGCGGCGCGACCGTGCCGCGGCGGTGTTCGGCGTCGCGGCGGACGTGACGCTTCCCGGCGCGCCTGCGGGGCGGGCGGCCGCCTACCTCATCACCAACGCGGAGAGTTCGGCATTCCACCTGGAGCGCCTTCGCGCCTCGCCGGAGGGCTTCGATCCGGAGACGCGGGACCGCTTCCTCGCCGGCGCGCTCCTGCCGGGCGCGTGGGTGCTCGCCGCGCAGAGGGTGCGCCGCTGGTGGCTCGACGCGGTCCTCGCGGCCTTCGCCGGGAGCGGGGTGGACATCCTCCTCGCGCCAGCGACGCCCGTGACGGCGCCGCGGATCGGTCAGAAGACGCTTCTCCTCGGCACGCGCGAGGTCCCGCTCCGGCCGAACCTCGGCCTCCTCGCACAGCCCTTCTCCTGCATCGGGCTGCCGGTGGTGACGGTGCCTGTCTTCGGTCCTGGCGAGATGCCTCTCGGCGTCCAGCTCGTCGCCCCGCCCTGGAAGGAGGCCGACGCGCTGAGGGCGGCCGCCCGTCTCGAGGAGGCGGGCTTCGCCGCCCACCCGCCGGCGCTGGCAGCGGCACGGGTCTGACCGCGGCCTCGGGAGCTGTCGGGCCGCTTCGGACGGGGCGCTGGCACGGTGTGGCCCGTTCCGTCGCCGATCGAGGCGGCAGTTCGACGCCCCTTGAGAAGCGTCGGCCAGCTGCGGGCACCGCCAGCGGTCGATGCCCGCAGCCACGGTTGCTGATCCCGCGATGCCGGACCGCCGGGGGCCGGGGATAGCGCCGCGGCGGGTCAATGTTTCGTGGACGGTTCTGACGGGGTGGTGGGCGCACTTGGACTCGAACCAAGGACCCGCTGATTAAGAGTCAGCTGCTCTACCAACTGAGCTATGCGCCCGCCCGGAGCCGCCGATGTAATGGACGGGTGGTGGCGCGTCAACCGCCGCGGCGGGCGGCGGCGGTCGACGCGATGGCCCCAAAGTGCGCGGTGGACGCCGGCCCTCAGATGGTGGGGCCGTCGGCGCGGCGGAGGTGGCAGCCCGTGATGCGCCACGTTCCGTCGGGCTGTCGGGCGAGGGTGTAAAGCGCCGTCCATGACTGACCGGCGCGGTCCGTGAAGCCCACCTCCTGCTCGAATGTGCCGTCCTCCAGCCGGCGGGAGCGCAGGAAGACCGGCGCGTTCCCCTCGTAGACGGGCGCATAGCCCCGCTGGACCATGCGGATGAAACGCTCGGGCGTGGGGAACAGACGCTTGATGGAGGGCGCCGCGAAGGAATATGCCGCGGCGGCGTCGCCCTCGCGGAAGGCCTCCAGCTGTCCCTCGATGGTGGCGCGGGCCGCCCCCGCATCCGCCAGCGCCGGGCCGCCGAACGCGAGGAACATCGCGAGCAAGCCAATCACGAACCGTTTCATCGTCCGTCTCCTCCGGTGGTGGATCGTCCGATGAGGCAAGATGGAGGCCAGCCCCCGGCGGGCCCGGCGGCCGAACGCCGCATCGCGGGGGCCGGCCGGTCCGTTGCGGCGCGGGAACCCGCCGGTCCGTGGCGGCGGTGGAAGGCGTGCGTGCGGCGAGAGCCACCGCCCGGGGTAGGCCCGCGTGCCCGTCAGCCGAGGAGCTCGCGCGCCGCCTCCCGCAGGAGCGGGCCGAGGTCCTCCCGGTCGAGCCCGTAGGCGAGGTTCGCCGCGAGAAAGCCTATCTTGGACCCGCAGTCATACGTCCTGCCCCTGAAGCGAACGCCCATGAAGCCGTCCTCGCGCATCAGCGTCTTCATGGAGTCCGTGACCTGGATCTCGCCGCCAGCGCCCTTCTCCTGTTGCGCGAGGAGCTCGAAGATGCGCGGCTTCAGGATGTAGCGGCCCGTGATGATGAGGTTCGACGGCGCCGTCCCCTTCGGCGGCTTCTCCACCATGTCCGTGACCGTGAAGACGTCGCCATCGCCGTCGATCTCGACGACGCCGTACTGGTCGGTCCGCTCGGGCTCCACCTCCTCGACGGCGATCACGTTGGTGCCGTGGGCGTTGTAGACGTCCATCATCTGCGCCATGCAGCTCCTGTCGGCCTTGATGATGACGTCGGGCAGGAGGAGGGCGAACGGCTCCTGGCCCACGAGGTGGCGCGCGCACCAGACGGCGTGGCCGAGCCCGAGGGACTCCTGCTGGCGCGTGAAGGAGACTGTGCCGGCGGCCGGGCGCTCGGCCCGAAGCTGTTCGAGGGCCGCCGTCTTGCCGCGCGCGGCAAGTGTCGCCTCGAGCTCGTAGGCCATGTCGAAGTGGTCCTCGATGACGTGCTTGTTGCGGCCCGTCACGAAGATGAACTGCTCGATCCCCGCCTCGATCGCCTCGTCGACCACGTACTGGAGCACCGGGCGGTCGACGACGGTGAGCATCTCCTTCGGCAGCGCCTTCGTGGCGGGAAGGAAGCGTGTTCCGAGCCCTGCCACCGGCAGGACGGCCTTTCGGACGGGTAGCATCAGCGTCTGTCTCCCTCGCTCGCGCGCGGCCTGACGGCGGGCGGATCCCGCCGTCAGTTCTTCGCGACGATGAGGCGATAGCGGAAAATCCGCTCGCACAGCAACCCGACGGTGAGGACACCGAGCACCCAGCCGCCATAGTAATAGGGGTCGAAGAAGTCGCTTTCGTACTCGGGGAAGAAGAATGTCCGGCACAATTCCGTCGAGTGCATGAACGGATTCCAGTAGAGGATGTCCTGAACCTTCTGCGGCAGGCTTTCCGCGGTGTAGAAGATCCCCGACGAGATGTTCAGGGGCAGCATGGCCATGCTGAAGATGACGCCCCAGAAGGGGAACCATGACTTGATGGTGAGGTTGATGCAACCGAGGCCGAAGCCCATCAGGCCATTCAACAGGAGGGGAAGGAGCGCGAGAAGAAAGTTCTCCGGCTCCTCGGTGTCGTAGACGAGGCGGAAGAAGGCGGCGATGCCGGCGAACAGGATCACGAGGGTCGTCATCGAGAGGAGCGCGCCGCCGGCGAGGAAGTCGAGCGGGCGGAGCTGCGGTATCGCGAGGACCCGGCGCCCCTTCATGAAAGCCTGCTCTCCGCCTCCCGCGGCCTGCCGGAAGACTGACAGGGGCAGGATGCCTGTGACGAGGAACAGGAAGACGTAGTCGCCCATCCCCGGCACGCGCAGGCGGATCGCCGACAGGGCGACCGTCATGATGCAGATGAGGGCGAGCGGCTCGATGAGCGCCGTCAGCACCCCGAGGGGGGAGGTGCGGTGCCTGATCTGCGCCTCGCGCGCCGCGACGGAGTAGACGATGCGCGCCTGGGTCGAGATGGAGTGGCCGAGGCTCATGGGCGTTGGGCTCCGTGGCGGGCGCGGCGGCGGGCGCCGTCCCGCGGGGCTTGCGCTGGACCGGTGCGGCCGTCCAGGACGTCCGCCCAGTCGCTCCTCAGGTTGTCGGCCTCGGCGGCTCGGCCGTGGCGCCAGAGGGCACTGCCGCGGGCGAGCGGTCCGGTCCCGTCGGGCGGCCCGATGGTCGCCGATTCGTGGTGAATCGCCGTCGTCGCGACGACCACGGCGAGGCGCCCGCCGCGGGTCGCCCGCAGGCACAGGTCGACGTCGTTGCACAGGACGGGGTAGCGGTCCGCCCGCATGCCGCCGAGGCTCGCGAAAAGGTCGCTGCGGATCGCCATCAGCGCGCCCGTCACGGCCGTGACGGGGCGGGCGTAGCCGGAGGGCGGCGGCGGGCGGCGCGTCGCCCTGGCGTTCCTGCCGGCGTGTTCCACCCGCGCCTCACCGGCGAGGACGAGGCCGTCGTGCTGGATGCGGCCGCCCGGATAGATCAGCCGCGCGCCCGCGACGCCGACGCGAGGGTTGAGGGCGGCGTCCACGAGCGGGGCGAGCCACTCCGCATCGGGAAACTCCACGTCGTTGTTGGCGAGGACGAGGACCGGCGCGACCCCGTGTCCGGCGCCGAGATTGGCGAGCGCCGCGAAGTTGAACGGGCGGGGGTCCCGCAGGACCGTGACGCCGGGGCGCGCGGCGGCCGCGGCGAGGAGCGCGAGCGCCGGGGGGTCGACCGTCCCGTTGTCCACGAGGACGAGCTCGAAGGGAACCCGCGTTCCCCGCCAGACCGTGTCGAGGAAGCGCTCGAGGTGGCGCGGTGCGTCGCGGGTCGGCGTCACGATGCTGGCGAGCGGGGCGCGGGAGCCGGTGACCGCCGCCGCGGCGAGCCGCGCGGGTGCCGGCGGAATGGCGACGGGTGCTGCCCGTCGCGCCCGGCGGCGGGACGACAGATGTGCCGCGGTCCTGATCGCGAGCACCGCGGGGTGCAAGGGACTGCTGATCGCGAGGTCGCGCACGTCGATGCTGCCTCTTTCCTCCCGCGGGCGAAGGAGGAGTGTGCCCGTCGCCTCGGCGAGGGTGAAGGCCGCGGCGTAGCGGCCGGCGCCGAGGGGGGTGAGGCGCACGCCGTCCTTCGGATCGCGGGCGGCGCCGGGGATGAGAAGGCGCGGGACGACCCGCGCGTCCCCGCCGTCGGATGCGAGGAAGCGGCCCTCGACGACGTGCCGGCCCGGCCGCAGCGGCGGCGTGACGGCGATCCGCAGCACGCCGGCCCGGCGCGTCTCGACTGAGGTGCCGGCGAGCCTTGCGGCCTCGACCGCGTCGACGGCGAGGCGGCGGTCCCATCCGGGCGGCGTGGTCGCTGCCGGAAGGACGTCGGTGCCGTCCGCCTCCCGGAGCGGGCGGGGCGGCAGCGCGAGTGGCCCGATCCGCCAGTCCGGCAGGAGCGAGCTCCACGGCGCCACGCGCGCGAGCGTCACCTCCCGGAGCGCAAGCGTCTCGCCCTCGACGGGCGCGATCCTGAGGCCGACGAGCGTGCCGTCGAGGCGGAAGGTGGCGGCAAGGTCTTCCCCGTCGCGCTCGAGCGGGAGGGGGATCGGCCCGGCAACGGTGTCGACCTCCACGTCGACCTCAGCGTCGACCTCCACGTCGATCTCCACGTGGAGGGCGGCGGGTGCCGCGCCGGCGATGACGAGGCGGTGGCATCCCTCGGAAGCGTCGACCGGGAGCGTCAGCCACTCTCCGGGGGAAAGGCGGACGGCAGCTCCTCCGGGCGGCGTCAGTCGCTCCGCCGCGCCGCCGGACCCGTCCTGACGGAAGGCCGCCGATCGATGGAACGCCGCCTCGTCAGGGGAAGACGTCGCCGAGCTCCCGCAGGGACGGCAGGACGCGATCCTTGTCGGAGAGGACTGCCTCGTGCGGGGGGATGCCCCAGTCGATGGCGAGGTCCGGGTCGTCGAACCGGATTCCACCCTCGCACTCCCTGTCGTAGAAGCCGTCCACCTTGTAGCACACGGCCGTGTCCGGCACGCGGGTGCAGAAGCCGTGCGCAAAGCCTCGGGGAACCCACAGCTGGTGGCCGTTCTCCTCCGAGAGTTCCGCGCAGACCCATCGGCCGTAGGTGGGCGAGCCCTTTCGGATGTCGACGGCCACGTCGAGCACCGCACCGCGCACGGCCCGCACAAGCTTGCCCTGCGCATTTGGCGGTACCTGGAAGTGCAGTCCGCGGATGGTCCCGGGCGAGACCGACAGGCTCTGGTTGTCCTGGACGAAATGGATCTCGAGGCCAGATTCGGCGAGCCGCCGGGCGTTCCAGGTCTCTTCGAACCAGCCGCGATCATCTGCGAAGCGCCGCGGCTTGATCAGAACAACGTCAGGTATGTCGAGGGGAACGGCTTCCATCGGAACCCTTGAAAAAGAAGTCTCTCGCTTCGCTGTTTTAGCGTTTAAGTGAACCCCGGCCTGCGGTAAAGCGGAGGCATGTCTGTGTCGAAGCCGCTCGTCCTGTTCGACCTCACCCGGCTCGTCACCGCCGCCGGACGGACCGCTCCCACCGGGATAGAGCGCGCCGAATACGCCTACGCCCGCTGGCTCCTCGGCCACACGCAGACGCACGTCCGCTTCGTCATCACGAGCGGAGGCGCGATCCGCCTCGTCGAGCAGGACGCGGTGCCCGCCTTCCTCGACCGGCAGGCGGACGCCTGGGCGTTCGGCCGGCGAACCTACTGCGCCGCCGACGCGATCCGGAACGTCGATACCTTCCTGCGCGGGGGAGCGGCGCCGCGCCCGCCGAAGGACGCGCATCTTTCGGGGGAGGAGCGCCAGCTGCGGGAGGCCCGTGCGCAGGGTCCCGCGACCGGGATCGCCGGCTGGGCGCAGACCATGGCGGCGCGATGGGCCGGCGAGCCGCTCGGCGCATCGCTCGACCGCTGGGGGCTCCGCCGGCCGGTCGTCTACCTGCGCGCCTCGCTGGACAGGCTCGAGCAAGGCGAGGCCGTCGCCCGGCTGAAGCAGCGCGGGGCGCGGATGGTCGTCCTGTGGCACGACCTCATCCCCATCGACTATCCCGAGTTCGTGCGCCCGCAGACCATCGGCCAGTGCGCCGCGCGGCTGCGCATGGTCGCGCGCCACGCCGACGGCGTGGTGGCGGTCTCGCGCTACAGCGCCGACAGGCTCGCCGCCGAGCTCGGCCGCAGGCGCCCGCCAACGATCGTCGCCCACTTCGGCATGGACGGTCCCGAACCCGACGGGACCGACAGCCTGCCGCCCCTCGCGGACAAGCCCTTCTTCCTCGTCATCAGCACCATTGAGGCGCGCAAGAACCACCAGCTCCTCCTGCAGATCTGGCGGCGGTTCGTCGCCGAGCACGGGGCGGCGGCGCCGAAGCTCGTCATCGTCGGCAAGCGCGGCTGGGAGGCGTCTGCCACCAACGCCATCCTCGACCGCTGCAGCGAGCTCGACGGCCACGTCTACGAGGCGGGACCGGTGCCGGACGCCGCCCTCGCCGTCCTGCGCCGCCGCGCGCGCGCCGTCCTGATGCCCTCCCATGTGGAAGGCTACGGGATGCCGGTGACCGAGGCGCTCTCGGCAGGAACACCCGTCATCGCCTCGGACATCCCCGCCTTCCGCGAGATCTCGCGCGGCGCCGCGGAGCTCATCGACCCGCTCGACGGCCTCGGATGGGCCCGTGCCATCCTCGACTATCATGACGACATGTCGCCCCGGCTCGCCGCCGCGCGTGCCCGCGCCCGCGCCTACAGGGTGCCGCGCTGGGAGGACTACTTCGCGACCGTCGGCGCCTTCGTGGAGGAGGTCGGCGGCGCCGTCGCGAGCCGGGACGTCGCGGGGCGGGCGGCTCAGCGCGAGCTCGCCTTCGCGGCCATCGCGGAACCGGCCGTCCGCCTCGGGCGAAACTGACGCACCTTCGCGAACGCTGCCCCGGAGGCGGAGATTTCCTGCGCACCGATCGAGGATGGCGCTTCCCGGCTGCGCGGCGCGGATGATAACGCTTCTCACGGACGCGGTGCGACTGTATCAGACCGCGCCATGGAAACGCCCAGAAACGTCCTCGTCACGGGAGCTGGCCGCGGCATCGGTGCCGCCATCGCCCGTGGCCTCGCAGCCCGCGGCTACGACGTCGCCCTCAACGACCTTCCCGCACGCGCCGCGGCGCTCGAGGCGGTGGCCTCCGACGTCAGGGCGGCGGGACGGCGCACCCTCACCGCCGTCGCCGACGTCTCGTGCGCACGCGAGGTGGAGGGAATGGCCGGCGATGTGCTCGCCGCGTTCGGCCGTCTCGACGTCCTCGTCAACAACGCCGGCATCCTCCTCTTCGGCGAGGTGGACGGGCTGTGCGAGGAGAGCTGGGACAGGCAGATGGACGTCAACGCCAAGGGCGCATTCCTGACGACGCGGGCGTTCCTGCCGTCCATGAAGGCGCGGCGCTACGGGCGGATCGTCAACATCGCCTCCATCGGCGGCAAGCACGGCACGCCCGCCCAGGCGCCCTACGCCGCCTCGAAGGCCGCGATGATGGCCTTCACCCGCGTCCTCGCCCAGGAGATCGGGCCCCTCGGCATCACCGCCAACTGCATCTGCCCGGGCATCATCCGCACCGAGATCGCGCAGGACAGCCTCGACAAGCCCGAGAACCGCGACTACTGGATCTCGCGCACCGCCATGGAGCGGATCGGCGACCCGGCTGACGTCGTCGGTCCCGTCGCCTTCCTCGCCTCCGACGACGCCGCCTTCGTGACCGGTCAGACGCTCAACGTCGACGGCGGCATCCACTTCTCCTGACGAGGCCGGCGCCGGGCCTACTGCGGCAGGAGCGGCCCCCGCCGCTCGCCGCCGTTGCGCCCACCGCGCCGCACCATCATGAACTCCGAGATGTTCTCGCTCGTGATGTAGCCGACGAGGCGACCGGAGACGTCTACGACGCCCACCACCTCGGCGTTGCCCGACTGCAGATGCTTCACCGCCGCCTCGAGGCGGGCATTGAAGGCGACCGTCGGAACGTCCCGGTTCATCACGTCGACGACCGGTGTTCCGGGGCCGCTGCGGCTGAGCGCGGCGATCATCGCGTCGCGGGTGAGGACGCCGCGCAGCCGCCCGGCACCGTCCACCACCGGAAACTCGCGCTGCGTCGTGCGCAAGAGGCAGTCGACGGCGTCCGCCACCGTGGCGTTGGGGCCGAGCGTCTCGAAGCGGGTGATCGTGGCCGCGCCCGCCCCCACGGCCCGCGAGACGTCGAGAAGGCCCGTCGCCTGCGCCTCCGCGCTCGCCGCGATGTAGACGAAGATCGCGATGAAGAGGAGCATCGGGTTGCCCATGAGCCCGAGGAAGCCGAACACGAAGGCGAGCGCCTGTCCGATCCGGGCGGCGATGTTCGTGGCCTCCACCCGCGAGAAGCGGAAGGCGAGGAGCGCGCGCAGCACCCGCCCGCCGTCCATCGGGAAGGCGGGGATAAGGTTGAAGACCACGAGGAAGACGTTGATGGCCGCCACCTGCGCGAGGAGGTTCGCGCCGGGGTCGTCGAGGGCGGCGAGGGTCTCGGGATCGACCCGCGCCCCGAGGATGGCGATGAGGACGACGGCGATCACGACGTTCACCGCCGGCCCCGCGAGCGCCACCACGATCTCCTGCCCCGGCTTCTCGGGCATCCTCTCGAGCCGGGCGAGGCCGCCGATGGGCAGGAGCGTGATGTCCGGCGTCTTGATGCCGTACCGCTTTGCCGCGAGGGCGTGGCCGAACTCGTGGGCGACGACGCACGCGAAGATCAGCGTGATGAGGGCGAGCCCGTTCAGCGCCGCGTCCCAGCCACCCTCCACGTAGCGCGCCAGTGCGATCCACGCGAGCAGCAGGAAGAAGGTGACGTGGATGCGCACTTCGCTTCCGAAGAGCTTCGCGATGGGAAAGGACCAGGTCATTGTGAGCGCCCTCGGCCGCTGGGGTGGTGGTGCACCATACCTAGGGGCGCCCCCGCGCTTCAGCGACCGATGCGTTCGGACGCGTCGTCGCGCGGCGGTGCGGAGCCCGACACCGGCCCGCCGGTTCACGCGCCATGGCGTTTCGGGGCGGCGCGGCGCCGGGGAGCGCCGCGGCGGGCCTCTGCGGCCTCTTCGCCGGCGCGATCCTCGCGGTCCACTCCTTCATCGGCTTCGGCGACATGACGCAAGACCGCCGAGGAGGTGCGGGACGTGAGGCGCACCCTCCCGCGCGCCACGGCGATCTCCCTCGCCATCGTCACGGCCTTCCGTCCCGCAGTCTCCGGCGCCCTCGTCGGCAGCCCCCCTCGACGCCGTCGCGGGGGCGGAGTCGCCGGGGCCGCCCTTTGTTCGGCGCGCCTTCTCCGCTATCACCCTTGCCGACTCGCGGGCGCACTGCCGGACATCCCGGCGGTGCGCCCTGAAACGCCTGCAGGCGAGCGGCGTCGGCGCCGGCCGGAGCGCGGCGGCGCGCGTGCCGCTCAGGGACCGATGGGGACTTCCTTGACAGCAATCATCGACATCGTCGGCCGCGAGATCCTCGACAGCCGCGGCAACCCCACCGTGGAGGTGGACGTCACGCTCGAGGACGGCAGCCTCGGCCGTGCCGCCGTCCCCTCCGGCGCCTCCACCGGCGCGCACGAGGCGGTCGAGCGGCGCGACGGCGGCGCCCGCTACGGCGGCAAGGGCGTCACGGATGCCGTCGCGGCCGTCAACGGCGAGATCTTCGACGCCCTCGCAGGCCTCGACGCCGAGCGCCAGCGCCACATCGACGAGCTCATGATCGCCCTCGACGGGACGCCCAACAAGGGCCGCCTCGGCGCCAACGCCATCCTCGGCGTCTCACTCGCCGTCGCGAAGGCCGCAGCCGTCTCCACCGACCTTCCCCTCTGGCGCTACGTCGGCGGCGTCAACGCCACCATCCTCCCGGTGCCGATGATGAACATCCTCAACGGCGGCGCCCACGCGGACAATCCCATCGACTTCCAGGAGTTCATGGTGATGCCCGTCGGCTACACCTCCTTCGCGGAGGCGCTGAGGACGGGGGCCGAGATCTTCCACGCGCTGAAGGCGAAGCTGAAGGCGGGCGGCCACAACACCAACGTCGGCGACGAGGGCGGCTTCGCGCCCAACCTTCCCGGCGCGCGGGCGGCACTCGACATCATCATGGAGGCCGGCGAGGCGGCCGGCGCGCGGATGGGAACCGACACCTTCCTCGCCCTCGACTGCGCCGCCACCGAGTTCATGACCGACGGGCAGTATCGCCTCGAGGGCGAGCAGCGCACCCTGCGCCCGGCCAAGATGGTGGAGTATCTCGCCGAGCTCGTGGATTCCTACCCCATCGTCTCCATCGAGGACGGAATGGGCGAGGACGACTGGGAGGGCTGGCAGCTCCTCACCGAGGCCGTGGGGCACAAGTGCCAGCTCGTGGGGGACGACCTCTTCGTCACCAGCGAGGCACGCCTTGCCGAGGGCATCGGCAGGAAGGTCGCCAACGCCATCCTCGTGAAGGTGAACCAGATCGGCACCCTCACCGAGACCCTCGACACCGTGGACCTCGCCCATCGCTCGTCCTACCGCGCCGTCATGAGCCACCGCTCCGGCGAGACGGAGGACACCACCATCGCCGACCTCGCGGTCGCCACCGGTTGCGGCCAGATCAAGACCGGCTCGCTCGCCCGCTCCGACAGGACGGCCAAGTACAACCAGCTCCTGCGGATCGAGGAGGCGCTCGGCCCGTCCGCCCGCTACGCTGCGCGAGGCTTGCCCGTCATGCGTGCGTGACGTTGACCTGAAGTTGCGCTGCCGCCAGTGTCGCCCGCGGCGCGGCGGCGGCCGACGACAGGACGGGAACCCCGCGCCATGACATGAGCGCGGGGCACGTCCATGGACACCATCTCGATCTCCGGCTCGCGGCAGAGCACGGAGTTCGGCGCGGCGGGCTACGTCATCACCCGCGACGGCACGCACTACAGCTTCGAGCCCGGATCCTCCGTCACCGCGATGATGGAGGGGGTCCGCAGCATCGGCCACCGCGACAACCTCATCACCGTCGACGGCACGATCACCTCCACCTCCGGGATGGGGCTCTCGTTCACCGGCGGGGGCGGCAACACCTTCGTGGTGGGACGCGAGGGCGTCGTCACCTCGTGGAGCCTGTCGTTCTTCATCGACGGCGACGGCAACGAGATCCGCAACGACGGGCGCGCGGAATCGACCCGCGCCAACGCCGTCGGCCTCATCGGCCACGGCAACACTGTCGTCAACACCGGCCATCTCGAGGGGGAGACGAACGCGATCTTCCTCGGCGGCAGCGGCAACGCCGTGACGACCTCGGGCACCCTCGTCGGGCGGCTCTCGGCCGTCTACGTGGACGGCACCGGCAATTCGATCCTCAACACGGGTGTCGTCGACGGCGAGGTCGCCTTCCGCATCGTCGGCGCAGGGACCACCGTGACGAACGAGGGCGCCCTCTTCGGCAGCCTCGGCGGACTGGAGCTCACGGGAGCGGACGCCTCCACCTTCCACAACCGCGCGCGCGGCACGGTCGACACGGCCTCGGGCGCGGCCGTGCTCTTCGCCACGAACGAGGGCCAGACCGGCCGGATCGAGAACGACGGCACCATCAACGCCGTGACCGACGGCGACGTCGCGATCGCCGGCGGCGCGGGTGAGGAGACCGTCATCAATCGCGGCCTCGTGCGCGGCATCGTCCTCCTCGGCGGCGGGAGCGACACGTTCGAGGGGGGCGGCGTCACCGGCCGGGTCGACGGCGAGGGCGGGGACGACACGCTGACAGGCGGCACGCTCGGCGACACGCTCGCGGGCGGCTGGGGAAACGACAGGCTTCGCGGCCTCGGCGGTGACGATTCGCTCGCCGGCGGCGCCGAGAACGACGTGATGCTCGGCGACGGCGGTGACGACACCCTCCACGGCGAGGCCGGCAACGACCGCCTCGTCGGCGGCGACGGCGACGATGCCCTCGCAGGCGCCGCAGGGCACGACCGCCTCTTCGGGCAGGCCGGGCGGGACACCCTCGAGGGCGGCGACGGGGGCGACACGCTCGACGGTGGCGACGACGCCGACCAGCTCCACGGCGGCAACGGGCCCGACCGCGCCGACGGCGGGCCCGGCAACGACCTCGTCTTCGGCGACCAGGGGAACGACACGCTCTTCGGCGGGGCCGGCGACGACACCCTCAACGGCCACGGCGACAGCGACAGCCTCGAGGGAGGCGACGGCAACGACATCCTGCGCGGCGACCACGGCCGCGACACGCTCCTCGGCGGCGGCGGGAACGACGTCATCTGGGGCGACGGCGGCGACGACAGCATCGACGGCGGCGACGGCGACGACGAGATCCGCGGCGGCTGGAACAACGACCTCATCGACGGCGGGACGGGCCGCGACCTGATCTTCGGCGGCCCCGGCAGCGACGTCCTCCTCGGCGGCGGGGACGGGGACACGATCCACGGGGAGAACGGGAACGACACCATCACCGGCTCGCCGGCGTCGGACGAACTCCACGGCGGCCTCCACAACGACAGTGTCGACGGCGGCGGCGGCCACGACCTCATCACCGCCGACCAGGGGCGCGACACCCTCTTCGGCGGGGACGGCGACGACACGCTCCATGGCCAGAACGGCAACGACCTCGTGGTCGGCGGCCCGGGAAGGGACGTCCTCACGGGCGGCCTTCACAACGACACCCTCGAGGGCGGCGACGGCGACGACGTCCTTTCCGACGAGAGCGGACGCAACCGCCTCTACGGCGAGGGCGGCAACGACCACCTCTCCGCCACCGGAGGCGCCAACTGGATGGAGGGCGGCGACGGGGACGACACGATCGTCGGCGGACCCTGGTCGGACACCATCTACGGAGGGGCTGGCGACGACAGGATCGAGGGCGGGCTCGGCTACGACGTCATCCATGGCGGCCCGGGGCGGGACACCTTCGTGCTCGGCCGCGGCGCCGGCACGGAAAGCGTCGAGGACTTCGAGCCGGGGGTCGACTTCGTGGAGATCGTGGGCGCCGCGGGTCCGACCGCGGCGACGTCGATCGCGCGCCAGTCGGGGCCGGACCTTGTGTTCCAGCTGACGCCGAACGACCTCATGATCCTGCGGGGCGTGACCCTGTCCGACGTTGTCGATTCGATCCTCTGAGCCGCGGCACCGCACCTGCGGATGGCGCGCACGGCGTCAGCGCGGCACCTCGGAGGGAAGGTGCCAGGCGCGGACGGGGCCGCGCGGGCGGGCGCTGAGGACGGCCCAGCCCTCGCCGTCGCGCCGCGCGGCGTGGGCGCCGTGCCGCTGGAGCGCCGCCCGATCGATGACGAGGTGGGCCGGACAGGCGAGGATCCTGTCCGTCGAGACAACGGCCTTCGCGATGGCGCAGTCCTCCAGGAGCGCGCGGGGAGACCTTGCGACCGCGACGACGCCGTCGGCCAGCGCAAGCGTGCAGCCGAGGGGATCGCAGCGCCCGCCGGCGACGTCCGCCCCGGGCGACCGCCGGTCGCCGTCCGCCTTCAGCCAGACGGAGGCTGCGAAACCGTCCGTGTCGCCGAGGATGGCGAGGCGCCCGTCAGGTCCGCGGGCGGCGACGGTCCTGCCGTCGTCGGCGACGAGAAGGTCGTGGCGCGGGCCGAAGGGCACCAGCACGACCCCCGCCGCCACGAACAGCGCTCCGGCGAGCCGCCACGGTGCCGTGAAGATCGCGAGCCACAGGAGGCCGAACGCCGACAGGAGGGCGGAGGCGGCGGGAATCGCCCCGATCTCGCCCCCGTCGCCGGTGAGGTCCGCCACCTGGTGCGCGATCGCGAGGATGAGGGCGAGCCCCCTGTCCATCACCTGGAGGGGCAGGCCCTCGAGCCCGAGCGGCATGAGAGCGAGCGCGACGACGCCCGCCGGCATCGCGACCAGCGACAGGACGGGCATTGCCGCAAGGTTCCCGAGGAGGCCGAGCGGCGCGACGCGGTGGAAGTGGTAGGCGCCGGCGATCGCCGTCGCGAGGCCCGCGATGAGCGAGGTCGCCGCAAGGCCGATCACGAAAGCCGCCACGGCACGCCACACGGTGCGCCGCCGGACGGTGCCCGTGCCGCGCACCCGGGCCCGCCGGAGCCCGCGCGACGCCCACCACTCGTACGCGCCGACGAGCGCCACGACGGCGAGGAAGGACATCTGGAAGCCCGGCTCGACGACGCTCACCGGATCGACGATCATCACCACCACGGCCGCGACGGCGACCGTGCGGATGGTGAGCGCCGGCCGGTCCGCCAGGATGGCGACGAGGGCGATGGCGAGCATGACGTAGGCGCGCACCGTCGCCACCGACGCGCCGGAGAGGGCGAGGTAGACCGTCGCCGCGAGAAGCCCTGCCACCGCCGCCCACTTGCGGATCGGATGGCGCAGCGCGATCGGCGGCACGAGCGCGAGGCCGAGGCGCACTGCCGCGAACACCGATCCTGCGACGAGCGCCATGTGGAGCCCGGAAATCGCGAGGATGTGGCCGAGGCCGGAGATGCGCAGCGCCTCGGTGTCCTCCACGCTCATCGCACCGCGCCGTCCGACGAGAAGCGCCGTGGCGAGCGCTGCGCCGTCCCCTTCGAGCGCCGCCGAGATGCGCGCCTCCACGCCGTCGCGCAGGGCATCGACGAGAGCGCGGGCCGACAGGGGCGGCGGCGGGGCGAGGCGTTCCGGCGTGCCGAAGGCGAACCCCGTGGCGCCGATCCCGTCGAAGTAGAGCCGCCGCGCCGCATCGTAGCCACCGGGAAAAACCGGACCGCGCAGCGGGAAGAGCCGCGCCGTGACGCGCACCGTCTCGCCCGCCCGCCATCGCTCGGCGCCCGCGACGGAGACCCTCACACGGCGCGGGGCCGCGCCGCCGAAGTTCCCGTCGAGGGGGGCGAGCACGAGGCGGGTGCGCTCATCCCCCCGCGCCTCGTCGGCGACGACGCGGGCCGTCATCGTGACGGTGCGCGCCTCTGCGAGAAGGGGCGTTCCCGCGAGCTCCGCCTGGAGGGCGAGGAGGAGGCCGCCGCCCGCCGTCGCCGCCAGCGCCACGAGCGGCCCGGCTGCGAAGGCCGCGGGCGCCCATCGTCCTGCGACCGCAGCGAGGAGGAGGAGCGCCGCGAGGATCGCTCCGAGAAGGATCGGCGAGGGGTCGAACGGGGCCGCGACGGCGAGCCCGATGCCGGTTGCGGTGCACACGGGAAGCCAGAGGGCGAAGCGGCCGAAGGCCGTCTCGCGGGCGGCCCAGCGCCTCGAGGCGGCGGCGATCCGCCTCAGACCGGCGGCGGAGGCTGACGCGGCCGCCGTGGCGGCTTCTGGAAGGGCAAGGCTCAAGCCGTCCGCCCTCCGCCGGAGGCGCGTGCGCTCCGCCCCGCCGCGGCGGGCGTCCTCGCCGCTCGGAGCGCGTCGTCACGCCTGCCGCCCCGCTCGCCTCGAAAGGAACGTCTTCCGCCGCTCGCCACCCGCTCCCACTCCCCCGGCCCGGAGCGCGCCGGCCCCTCCCGCCGCGCGGGGCGAGCGGGCGAGGGTCGACGCGGCGGCCCGCCCTGGGCTAATCGGAGCGTGGCCGGGGTGCCGGCCGGGCGGGAGGCCGACGGGCCGACCGCACCGCACCGGACCCGCCGCAACGCGGCGCCGGCACCCGAACCTCACTCTAGCGTGTGATCCATGGCAGACAAACTGAAGGTCGTGACCCGGTTCGCCCCGTCGCCGACGGGCTTTCTCCACATCGGCGGCGCGCGCACGGCGCTCTTCAACTGGCTCTACGCCCGTCACCACGGCGGCGACATGCTGCTGCGGATCGAGGACACCGACCGCGCGCGCTCCACGAAGGAGGCGATCGCCGCCATCCACGACGGCCTGTCCTGGCTCGGCATCCACCACGACGGGGAGGTGGTCTACCAGTCCACCCGCGCGGAGCGGCACAGGGAGGCGGTCGAGGCGCTTCTTGCGAGCGGGGCCGCCTACCGCTGCTACGCCACGCAGGAGGAGCTCGCCGAGATGCGCGAGAAGGCCGCGGCCGAGGGGCGTCCGCCCCGCTACGACGGCCGCTGGCGCGACCGCGACTCCTCCGAGGCGCCCCCGGGCGTCGCCCCAGTCATCCGCATCAGGGCGCCCCTCGAGGGCGAGACGGTGATCGAGGACCACGTCCAGGGGACCGTGCGCTTCCCCAACAAGGACCTCGACGACCTCGTGATCCTGCGCTCCGACGGGACGCCCACCTACATGCTCGCCGTGGTGGTGGACGACCACGACATGGGCGTCACCCACGTCATCCGCGGCGACGACCACCTCACCAATGCTGCGCGCCAGGCGATCATTACCCGCGGCCTCGGCTGGGAGGTGCCCGAGCAGGCGCACATCCCGCTGATCCACGGCCCCGACGGCGCGAAGCTCTCCAAGCGCCACGGCGCGCTCGGCGTCGAGGCGTATCGCTCGATGGGCTACCTTCCGGAGGCGCTGAGGAACTATCTCGTGCGTCTCGGCTGGGCGCACGGCGATCAGGAGATCTTCTCGACGGACGAGATGATCCGCCACTTCGACCTGCCGGCCGTTGGACGCTCGCCGGCGCGGTTCGACTTCGCCAAGCTCGAGAACCTCAACGGGCACTACATGCGCCATGTCTCCCGCGAGCGGCTCGAGGAGGCGCTCCCTCCGGTGATCGACGCCATGGAGGACGCGGAGGCGCTGCGCGCGAAGCTCGACGCTGGCGGCAGGGCGCGGCTCGAGATCGCGCTCCCCTCGCTCGCCGAGCGCGCGAAGACGGTGAGGGAGCTCGTCGACAACGCCCGCTTCCTGTGGGCGAGCCGCCCCATCGCCCTCGACGAGAAGGCCGAGAAGCTCCTCGGCGGCGACGCTCCGCTCCACCTCGCGGCGCTCCACGACCGCCTCGCGTCCGTCGATCCCTGGACGGCGGAGCGCCTCGAGGAGGAGGTGCGCGACTATGCCGATGAGGCGGGCCTCAAGCTCGGCAAGGTGGCCCAGCCGCTGCGCGCGGCGCTGACGGGACAGTCCACGTCGCCGGGGATCTTCGACGTCCTCGTGGCGCTCGGCCGTGCGGAGAGCCTCGGCCGCATCGCCGACAGGGCGCGCGCTCAGGCGGCCTGAGGGGTCGGCGCCGCGGGAAGCTCCCGGGAGAGCCGCGGCGCCACCACGGCGAAGACGGCGCACATGCCGAGACACCAGGCGGAGAGGGCGAGCGCCTGCTGCGGGAAGGTGATCCCGAGGTCGATGAGCGCGCCCGTCACGCCGGGGCCGATCGCGGTCGAGAGGACGAGGAAGGACGTCGCCAGCGCCTTCACCCCGCCGATCCAGCGCGTGCCGTAGAGCGTCGGCCAGAGCGTTCCCCCGACGGTCACCATCATGCCGTTGGTGAGGGCGGCGCCCGCGAGCACCAGGAACCATATGGACACGCCCCCCGGCAGCGACAGGACGGCGATGGCGACCCCGAGGGGGAGGAGGATCACCGGCAGGATGCGCGTCGGCCCCAGCCTGTCCACCACGAAGCCGGCGAGGAAGGAGGTCGCCACCACGCACCCGGCGTAGACCGGGAAGGCGAGGGCCATGGTGGCGAGGGGGTAGTCGCGCACCTCCGAAACGTGGACCTGGTGGAAGAAGATCGCTGTCCCGATGAAGGGCGGCGCGAGGACGCCGGGCATCAGCACCCAGAAGGTCCAGCTGCGCAGCACCTCGCCGCGGGTCCAGTGGCGCCCGCCCATGCCGACGGCGCTCTCGCCGCCGCCCTCGCCCTGCGGCGTGCGGCCCTGGCTCATGAGGAGGAGGACGAGGGGGAGGAAGACGAGGAGGAGGGCGGCCGACACGAAGCCCCACGACACGCGCCACCCGAACGCCTCGATCACGGGCACCGCGAGGAGTGGCAGGAGCGCCTCGCCCACGGGGAACCCGAGGACTGCGACCGCGACGGCGCGGGCGCGGTTGGCGCGGAACCAGCGCGCCATGGCCGTCATGGAGATGTGCGACATCATCCCCTGGCCGCAGAAGCGCAGGCCGAAGACGGCGACGAGGAGCATCACCGGCCCCGTCGCCATCATCATGAGGCAGGCCGACAGGGCGTAGGCGAGCACGATCCCGACGGCGAGGCGCCCCAGCGGGACGGTGTCGGCGAGCCGTCCCACCTGGGCGAGGAGGATGGCCGAGCCGATGGTGGCGATCGTGTAGATGCCGCCCCACTCGCCGTTCGACAGGCCGAAATCGGTCCGGAAACCGCCGGCGAAGAGGGCGATGAAATAGGTCTGCCCGAACGAGGAGCCGAGCGTCAGGATGAAGCCGGTGGACAGCCACCAGGCGTTTCGCCCGTAGAAGGAGAGGGTCATCCAGTGTCCTAGCTTGCGGCGAAGGGCCGGGGAAGGTCTCGGCCCGCAGGGCTGTGCCCGCGCTGCCGCACGCCTCGCCGCGTGGCCCGGCGACGCGGCCTGTCAGGCTTGAAGCACCCGTGCCGTTCGGATAAGCGCGACCCTGACAGTCCTGCCGCCAGCTTCGCCGTGACACGGTGGCGCCGTGCGGCGCTTCTCACTCGGATGGAGCCGCCGATGACCTCAGACCACAACGCGCAGTTCGCCGTTGGCAACGAGACGGTGGAGTACGACATCCTGCACGGCACGGTGGGGCCGAGCGTCATCAACATCGCGTCCTTGTACAAGGACACCGGGGTGTTCACCTACGATCCCGGCTTCACCTCCACGGCGTCGTGCGAGTCGAAGATCACCTACATCGACGGTGACAAGGGCATCCTCATGTACAGGGGATACCCGATCGAGCAGCTCGCCGAGCACGGTGACTTTCTGGAGACCTGCTATCTCCTGCTCTACGGCGAGCTGCCGACCTACAAGCAGTACGAGGGCTTCGTGCGGTCGGTGACCTACCACACGATGATCCACGAGCAGATGAACCGCTTCTACGCCGGCTTCCGGCGGGACGCGCATCCGATGGCGATCATGGTGGGGTGCGTCGGCGCCCTGTCCGCGTTCTATCACGACTCCACGGACATCCACGATCCTCAGCAGCGGATGATCGCCTCGATCCGCATGATTGCCAAGATGCCGACCATCGCGGCCTGGGCATACAAGTATTCCGTCGGTCAGCCGTTCGTCTATCCGCTCAACACTCTCGACTACTCGTCGAACTTCCTGCGCATGTGCTTCTCTGTGCCGTGCGAGGAATACGTGGTGAACCCCGTCCTCGCGCGGGCGATGGACCGGATCTTCATCCTCCACGCCGACCACGAGCAGAACGCCTCCACCTCCACGGTGCGGCTCGCGGGCTCCTCAGGCGCCAACCCGTTCGCCTGCATCGCGGCCGGCATCGCCTGCCTCTGGGGCCCGGCCCACGGCGGCGCCAACGAGGCGGCGCTCGAGATGCTGAAGGAGATCGGCACGCCCGATCGCATCCCCGAGTACGTCGAGCGGGCGAAGGACAAGAACGATCCGTTCCGCCTCATGGGCTTCGGCCACAGGGTCTACAAGAACTACGACCCGCGCGCCCGCATCATGCAGAAGACCTGCCACGAGGTTCTCTCCGAGCTCGGCCTGAAGGACGATCCGCTGCTCGAGGTGGCGATGGAGCTCGAGAGAATCGCGCTGTCGGACGACTACTTCATCGAGAAGAAGCTGTATCCGAACATCGACTTCTACTCAGGCATCACGCTGCGTGCGCTCGGCTTCCCGACGACGATGTTCACCGTCCTGTTCGCGCTCGCGCGCACGGTGGGGTGGATCGCGCAGTGGAAGGAGATGGTCGAGGATCCGAACCAGAAGATCGGCCGCCCCCGCCAGCTCTACACCGGCGCGGAGCGTCGGGACTACGTGCCGCTGTCCCAGCGCAGCGCCTGATCCTCGTCGGCCCGGGAAGGGCCTGCACGATCGTCCAGGATGTGGCGGGGCGGGCGGGGCATGATCCCGCCGGCCCCGGCGTCAGCCGGGCCATGATCCCGCCGGTCCCGGCGTCCGCCGGGACAGGTACGTGCCCGCGGAGCCGCCGAATGTCTCCCGAGTTCCTTCTCACGTCCCTCGTCGTCGTGATCTCGCCGGGGACAGGCGTCGTCTACACGCTCGCCGCAGGCCTCTCGCGGGGCGCGCGGGCGAGCGTCGTGGCCGCGTTCGGCTGCACGCTCGGCATCGTGCCACACCTGGCGGCGGCGGTGACGGGGCTCGCGGCGATCCTCCACGCGAGCCCGCTCGCCTTCGAGGTCGTGCGGTACGCGGGCGTCGCCTGGCTCCTCTTCATGGCGTGGTCGATCCTGCGCGAGAAGGGGGCGCTCGCGGTGGAGGAGCGCGCCGACCCGCGCGGCGATCTCGAGGTGATCGTCTCGGGCGTCCTCGTGAACCTTCTCAACCCGAAGCTCTCCATCTTCTTCCTCGCCTTCCTGCCGCAGTTCGTCTCGCCCGCGGAGGGCGCACCGGTCGCGACGATGCTCCGTCTCGGCATCGTCTTCATGGCGATGACGTTCGCCGTCTTCGTTCTCTACGGCGTGTTCGCTGCGGCGGTGAGGGCGCACGTCATCTCCCGCCCGCGCGTCCTCGGCGCGATGCGGCTCGCCTTCGCGGCGGCGTTCGTGGCGCTCGGCGCCCGCCTCGCGTTCGCCGAGATCGCCCCTCCGCCGACGGTCCCCTCGGCCGAGGCGGCTCACATCAGGCCGGAGCCGCGCAGCGAGACGTAGTCGTTGCCGCCGATGACGAGGTGGTCGTGGACAGTGATGCCGACGGGCGCGACGGCCTCGACGATCTTCTGCGTCATGGCGACGTCCGCCCGCGACGGCGTCGGGTCGCCGGAGGGGTGGTTGTGGACGAGGACGAGCGCGCTCGCCCCGAGCTCAATGGCGCGGCGCAGCACCTCGCGCGGGTAGACCGGGGTGTGGTCCACCGTGCCTTCCTGCGCCTTCTCGGCGGCGAGGAAGCCGTTCTTCTTGTCGAGGTAGAGGACGTGGAACTCCTCCCGCTCCACGCCGCGCAGCCTGGTGCGGAAGTAGGCGACGACGGCGTCCGTCGAGCCGAGGGACTGGCGCGTCTCGAGATCGGCCCGCGCGAAGCGCTCGGCGCAGCGACGCACGAGCCGGAAGTCCGATGCGACGCGCGGTCCGACTCCGTCCACCTCCATCAGCCGGTTCGCCGGGGCCGCGAGCGCGCCCGCGAGCGAGCCGAAGCGCTTCACGAGCGCCTTCGCGATGGGTTTCGTGTCCTTCCGCCGAAGCGTGACCGTGAGGAGGAGCTCGAGGAGTTCGTAGTCGGCGAGGGCTTCGCCGCGGTCGAAGCGGGCGCGCAGGCGCTCCCTGTGCCCCTCGAGCGCGTCCATGGCAGCGGCCCTTCCCGGCGTCTTCTGCGGTCCGCCCGCGCCGCGGCGTCGCCAGCCACCCGCTTCGGCGGCGCCTCCTCCGGCTTTCGTGGCGGGCGCGCGTTCCTCCGCCACCTCCTCCTTCGCCAGCTCCTCCTTCGCTGTCGCCTTTGATCCCGCCCGCCGGCGGGACGCGACACCGCCGGCGCCCGCACTCTGACCGCCCACGATCGTCTCCCGCTCTTCCCCGGCGGACGCATCGGTGCGCCTTCCGATCGGGTCGGTCCGGTCTGATCCATCGATGATCGCGCCAGCCGCGGATGCGAGCACGTGTTCACCCGCTCGATCCGGTCCGGATCGAGCGGGTGAATCGCGAGGAGCGGCACGCATCGCTTCCCGATGGATGGCGTGCGGCGGCTGGGGAGCGGGTTGGAGCCCGTCGCGTCCCGTGCCCGGCGCTTGCGGCTCGAAGGCGGCGGCGGCGGTGGAGGAGGGCGATGCGGTCCCGGCCGCACGCCTGGCCGTCGTCTCGCTGGGGCGTCTCGCGTCCGGCGCTTGCGGACCTGCGGCCTCGGCCGAGGGGGCCGTGGCTTGCGGTCCGGGATGCGGGACATGCGCTTTTGTCTCCTGCCCGGCCCCGGCCGGAGGGCGGACCCGAAGCATCGCCGCCCGGCCGCTCGCCAGAGCCACCCCCCTCGGAGACGCTCCCGCCGGCATAGCCTCCTCGCCGGCGAGAGCGTCGAAGAGGGAGGCCTGTGCCGCTTCGTCCCGCGGGATCCGCCGCTCCCGTCTCGCGCTGTCTGCGGAGGGGGCGGTCCCTGGCGCGGACGCTGCGAGCTGCCGGTCGCATGTCGGCGGCGCACTTGCGCCGGCGCGTGCGCCGTGCCCCGGGCGGGCGCCGCAGCGCCCGGCGGCAGGGCGGCCGACCGGCCGGGGAAGGCGACTTGCGCGGGCGTCATCGCTGCCGTCCTCCAGCACGCGATGATCCGTGCCGGCGGCGCCTCCCTGCGCGGCCGGCCCTTCCGCGGAGGGTTCTTGCGGGGCAGTTGCCGGAGTGTCGGCCGCGGCAGTTTCGCGTGCTGGAGTGTCGGCCGCAGGAGTGTCGACCGCGGGAGTGTCGGCCGCGGGAGTGTCGGCTCCGGGAGTGTCGACCGCGGGAGTGTCGGTTGCGCCTTCGGCAGCGCGATCCCGCGCGGGCGCCGTCCGCGGTGACGGTGACGGTGACGGGTGCGCGGCCGTCCTGTCGGCGACGGCGCGGCGCAGGATGGCGATGATCTCCTCCTCGCCTTCCTCAGCCCTGCCGTCGACTGCGCCACCACCCATGGGCGTGAGATTAGCGCCGGGCGGCGCCCCCCGCAATCAGGAAGTGCGCGATCAAATTGTCATAATCCATGATGGAGAGATGTCAGATGCTGGCGACCATGTGGGGCGAGCCGGTGAAGATCTCGTGCCCTGTCTCGGTGACGCCCACGGTGTGCTCGTACTGGGCCGAGAGGGAGCGGTCGCGCGTCACCGCCGTCCACCCGTCGGACAGCACCTTCACGTGCGGGCGGCCGAGGTTCACCATCGGCTCGATGGTGAAGATCATGCCCGGCTGGAGGCGCACGCCGTCCCCCGGCCGGCCATAGTGCAGGATGTTCGGCATGTCGTGGAACAGGCGGCCGATGCCGTGGCCGCAGAACTCGCGCACCACTGAGCAGCGCTCGGCCTCCACGTAGGACTGGATGGCGGCGCCGATGTCGCCTGTGGTGTTGCCGGGCTTCACCTGCGCGACGCCGATCTCGAGCGCCTTCAGCGTCACCTCGAGGAGCCTGTCGGCCGCCCGCCGCACCTCGCCGACCCGGTAGATGCGGCTCGTGTCCCCGTGCCATCCGCCGAGGATGAGCGTCACGTCGACGTTGAGCACATCCCCCTCCTTCAGCGCCTTGTGGGCGGG
>Ga0076929_100148_pt1 | contig 135922 bp, 146 predicted proteins | sample HotLakConUCCSL28_FD_87104 | JGI IMG/M metagenome (GOLD analysis project Ga0076929, IMG submission 87104) | Hypersaline microbial mat communities from Hot Lake, Washington, USA - Hot Lake Consortium UCC-SL28 (version 3) (version 3) | ecosystem: Environmental > Aquatic > Thermal springs > Hot...
GCTCGCCATCATGTTCGAAGACCGCTTCCCAATGGCCTGACAAATGACGTCAGAGCACAAAATATCTGACAGTCTCGCGGACAGAAGTGGCCGCGCGGTCTGCACCGCGCGGCCACTGTGGTCTCAGTTGGCGTTCTCAGCCAGCCAGGTGGTCATCCGCTCGATCTCGGGGCCCTGCGCCGCGATGATCTCCTCGGCGAGCTCGCGCATCTGCGGATCCTCGCCGTGCTCGAGCAGCACTTCGGCCATGTCGATGGCGCCCTGATGATGGGCGATCATTCCACAGGCGAAGGCCACGTCGGCATCCTCTATCATCATGCCTTCGTGCATCGCCGGCATGCTGACCATCATCTTGCGCATGTTCTCCTGCACATGCTCAGGCATGCTTTCGAGGTCCATGCCTCCCATTCCCATCATTTCCATCATTCCCGCATTCATGCCGCCGCCCTGATTGCCGTGCATGCCGCCATGTCCCATGGCCGAGTGGTCCATGCCACCCGAGGCTGCAGCTGTCGTGCACTGCTCGGGGAGCTGGAATTCGGCGTCCTGCGCCATGACGGGCGCTGAGAATGCAGTTGCGGCGATAGCCGCGGCGAGGATTGTCTTTGCGATAGTCATCTTGATTTCTCCTGAATGTATGATTTGTCGAGCGATCAGAGCCACGAACGTCGCGGAGGGGGGAGGATCACGCCCGGATCGTTGCCCAAACCCGGCACCGGCGTCGCAGCCGTCGTCTCGTCGCTGGCCGTAGCGGTGATCATTTCATGCGCTCCGACTGACATCCCCGGGCAGCAATGAGCCATCATGCAACAGCCTAGTGCCGCAGCATCACAGTCGGCGTCGATCTGAACGGTGAGAAGGCTGTGCTGGCCGCTCGGTTTGGCATGAGCCTGGTGAGTATGGGCTTCCGCTTGTGCAGCGTGATCATAGGATGGGGAGCCAAAGTTGGCAGGCGGCCAGACGAAGGCGAATGCCAGCGCCAGTAACGCTGCCACTGCCATGTTCCAAATCCGCGCTGATTTTTTCATCAATGGTTATCCACCAGGGAAGACGCTTACTCAGCAGTTACAACCCGCTTCAGATAAGCGCGTTCCTCTTGGCGCTGCATCCGACTATTGGCCAAGCGTCATGCCGCAGGGCGAGGCGAGAACCCGGCATCCTCGAGCACGGCCGCAACGGCAGATTGATTGGCGCCCGACTCCACGGTCACCCGCTTCTGGGGCAGATCGATCTCGACCTTTGCCTGTGGGTCGACCGAATGGATCGCCTTGGTGACGCTCCTGGCGCAGCCGCCGCACGTCATGTTGTCGATCTGGAACTGCATGGGACTCTCCTGACGGGTTCTGATTACCCCCAAGAGATGGGGCTTCCAGTTGGTGGAAGGTCAAGGGGCGACATCAACACGAAATCGGGTGTTGACCTTCCAGTCACTGGAAAGAGCAGAAGGGCTTCAACAGAATTCGCCAATGGAGCTGATGATGAACATCCACGCGACAGGAAGCGCCGAGATCGCTTCCAACCTTACACCAAAACTCGGCACCGTTTCGCTACCGGTCGTCGGGATGACCTGCGCGTCCTGTGTCGGGCGGGTCGAGAAGGCGTTGAGCCGCGTTGAAGGCGTGGGAAAGGCGACGGTCAACCTCGCCACCGAGCGAGCCGATGTCACCTTGGTCCAGCCTGTCGATCAGGCCAGTCTGGTCCGGGCGATCGAAGACGCAGGCTACGAGGTTCCAGGCCGCTCGATCACGCTCGCCATCGATGGCATGACCTGCGCGTCCTGCGTGGCGCGTGTGGAAAGGGTACTGCTCGCAGTTCCGGGCGTCGCATCCGCCGCCGTGAACCTGGCGACCGAACGTGCTTCGCTGTCAGTCTCAGGCAGTGTCACGGATCGCGATCTCGTCGCTGCGGTCGCCGCTGCGGGGTATGAGGCGCGGACGGTAAGCGGGAACGAAGACGACGAGGCGCATGCGTCCCGCAAGCAGGCGGAGCAAGCCGCCTTGGGTCGCGACGTCACCATCGCGGCTGTCCTGACGCTGGCGGTGTTCGTGCTGGAGATGGGCTCCCACCTGATCCCGGCGGTTCATGACCTCGTCATGAACACCGTCGGCATGCGCGAGAGCTGGTATCTGCAGTTCGTTCTGACGACAGTGGTGCTGTTCTGGCCGGGCCTGCGGTTTTACCGGATCGGCCTGCCGGCGCTCATCAAGGCCGCGCCAGACATGAATTCGCTGGTCGCGGTCGGCACGCTGGCGGCCTGGACCTACTCGGTTGTGGCGACATTCGCGCCGCAGCTTTTGCCCCCAGGAACGGTGAACGTCTATTTCGAGGCGGCTGCCGTGATCGTCACGTTGATCCTGCTCGGCCGTTACCTGGAGGCTCGGGCAAAGGGCAGGACCTCGGAAGCGATCAAGCGCCTTGTTGGTCTCCAGCCGAAAACGGCCCGCGTCCGCCGCGATGACAAGGTTGTCGAGGTGGCGCTTGGCGACGTCGTGACAGGGGATCTTGTCGATGTACGCCCCGGGGAGCGGATCGCAGTGGATGGCGAGGTCGTAGAGGGCGCGTCCTTCGTCGACGAAGCCATGATCACGGGGGAGCCGGTGCCGGTCGAGAAGCAGGCTGGCGCGACCGTGGTGGGCGGTACAGTCAACCAGACCGGCGCGCTCACCTTCCGCGCAACCGCAGTCGGCGCCGACACGATGCTCGCGCAAATCATCCGTATGGTCGAGGAGGCGCAGGGCTCAAAGCTTCCCATTCAGGCGCTCGTCGATCGCGTGACGCTATGGTTCGTCCCCGCCGTCATGGCGGCGGCAGCGCTGACCTTCCTTGTCTGGGCGGTGTTCGGCCCGGAGCCTGCGATCACCTTCGCGCTCGTCAATGCGGTTGCCGTGCTGATCATCGCGTGCCCCTGTGCAATGGGCCTCGCCACGCCGACGTCGATCATGGTCGGAACCGGGCGTGGCGCGGAGATGGGCGTGCTGTTCCGAAAGGGCGAAGCGCTGCAGTCCCTCAAGGACGCTCGCGTCGTCGCGCTCGACAAGACCGGGACGCTGACCGAGGGCAAGCCCACCCTCACCGACCTTGAGGTCACCAGTGGGTATACACGCGAAGAGGTTCTGGCGCTGGTCGCTTCGGTCGAGGTGAAATCGGAGCATCCGATCGCGCGCGCCATCGTCGAAGCTGCCGAGGCAGACGGACTGACGCTGTCCGATCTGTCCCGGTTCGACAGCGTGACGGGCTATGGCGTCAGCGCTGATGTCAGCGGACGTCGCGTCGAGATCGGCGCCGATCGCTTCATGGAGAAGCTCGGACTCGACGTCGGTGCATTCGCGACTATTGCCGCGCGATTGGCCGGCGAGGGCAAGTCGCCTCTCTATGCCGCCGTCGACGGCAAGCTCGCCGCGATCATTGCCGTCGCCGATCCGATCAAGCCGTCCACGCCGGAGGCCATCCGAGCCCTCCACGATCTCGGATTGAAGGTGGCGATGATCACCGGCGACAACCGGCGCACTGCGCAAGCGATCGCACGACAGCTCGGGATCGACGAGGTTGTGGCCGAGGTGCTGCCGGACGGCAAGGTGGAGGCCGTCAGGGCGCTGAAGCGCCAACATGGCGGGCTTGCCTATGTCGGGGACGGCATCAACGACGCGCCCGCATTGGCCGAGGCGGATGTCGGCATCGCCATCGGCACGGGAACCGACATCGCCATCGAGGCCGCCGATGTGGTTCTCATGTCTGGCAGCCTCAAGGGCGTTCCGAATGCGATCGCGCTGTCCAAGGCAACAATCCGGAACATCCGGCAGAACCTGTTCTGGGCCTTTGCCTACAACACCGCGCTCATCCCGGTTGCAGCCGGTGCGCTCTATCCCACATTCGGTCTCCTTCTTTCGCCGGTACTCGCCGCCGGAGCAATGGCGATGTCTAGCGTGTTCGTGTTGGGCAATGCGCTGAGGCTGAAGCGCTTCCGGGCTCCGATCATCGATGTCGGCCGATGACGAGGCATTGTGAATGCTGCCGCATGGCATGGGTTGGCTGTCTGCGGTAGACAGGCAAGAACGTCGGAAACGGATGACTTGAGCCACCGTAAAGGATCGCGGTGAATAACGCGGAACATGGAGGAAGAAATGCGACTGATACTTTCCCGACGTGGCTTCGTGCTGGGCGCCTGCGCTGCCTCGGTTGCCGCCGCTGTTCCCGCGGTGGCCGACGCCAGACCTGCGCTCCACGTCCTGAGGGACCCCAATTGCGGATGTTGCTCGGCCTGGGTCGAGATCGTTCAGGCAGACGGGTTCGAGGTGACGGTCGAAGAGAGCATGGGAACGGCGCTCGCCCGCTACAAGCTCGACAACGGGATCCCGCAAGAGATGGGTTCATGCCACACCGGCAGGATCGCGGGCTACATGATCGAAGGTCATGTTCCGCCCGCCGATATCCGGCGGTTGCTGGAGGAGCGCCCGGACGCCATCGGGCTCGCCGTTCCGGGGATGCCCTACGGATCACCCGGCATGGGTCCCGAGTCGGAGCGTGAAGCCTATGTCGTGTACCTGCTCCGCCATGACGGAACGACAGAACCGTTCTCGAGCTATCAGGCAGCCTGAGTTCCGAACGACTTCCAAGGTGCGCAGTGACCGTCGCGCTGTGGGCGAGTCCGCCCGAAGTCATCCCGTGTCAGAGCTGGGATGCCCATCGAGGATGCTCGTCATCCACAACGAAGGGATGCGCATGCCGCCGTGCGCCGTGCAGATGCGGGTGATCGAGAGGAAGGTTGTCGTGGGTGTGTTCCAGGGTCTCGCGGTCTTCCCCCGGCCATAAGCGGAGCGCGGCCACGATACCCGCACTCGCAAATGCCGCCAAAACGCCTAGCGCCACGACGGGACCGAACCGCGTCATCAGCCAGCCCGACAGCGGATAGGTGACAAGCCAGCAGCCGTGGCTCAGCGCGAATTGCGCAGCAAAAAGCGCGGGGCGGTCCTCGGCGTGGGCGGAGCGGCGCAGCAATCGCCCCGAGGGTGTTAGTACCGCCGAGTACCCGAGCCCAACGAGCAGCCACGCGGCGAGCAACGCCGACCAGGCAAGGCCGAGCGCGGCAACCGCACCCGCCAGCGCCACAAGCGTCATCACCATTAGCGCGGCGCCGACCACCATCACCGGGCGGTCTGGCACCCTGTCCAGCACTCGCGGCAACAGCAGGGCCGCAATCATCGACCCGGCCCCGAAGGCGAACAAAGTCCAGGCCAGCGCGGAACCGTCCATTCCCAGCGTGCTGCGCACCAGCACAACGGAATTGACCAGCACCATCGCGCCCGCGGAGGCCGCGGCGAGATTCAGCGCCAGCAGTCCGCGCAGGCGCGGTGTCGCAAGGTAGATGCGGATGCCGCGGGTCGTGCGGTCGTAGATGCCGCGCGGCTCGGACGGTTTCGGGCTGGGCAGCAGGACCGAGACGACAAGGGCAGCCGAGGCGGCAAATCCCACCACCGTTCCAAGGAACAGCGAATTGTAGCTCACAACCGCGAGCAAAAGCCCGGCCAGCATCGGGCTGACGATGTTCTCCAGATCGTAGGCCAGCCGCGACAGCGACAGCGCCCGGGTGTAGCGCGCCTCGTCCGGCAACACGTCAGGGATCGTGGCCTGAAAGGTCGGCGTGAAGGCAGCCGAGGCCGATTGCAGCAGGAAGATCAGGATGTAGACCTGCCAGACCTCGGTGACGAAGGGCAAGCACAGCGCCACGCCCCCTCGCACCAGATCCAGCGAGACCAGGAATGCGCGCCGGTTTACCCGGCTGGCGAAGGCGCCTGCTATGGGAGCGATGCCCACATAGGCCACCATCTTGATGGTGAAGACTGCGCCCAGCACCATTGCCGCGTTCTCACCCGCCAGGTCATAGGCCAGAAGCCCCAGCGCGACCGTGGCAAGCCCCGTGCCCAGAAGCGCCACGACCTGCGCGGCGAAGAGATGGCGATAGGTGCGGTCGGCAAGGACTTCCAGCATTGAGCGGCCTCAGAGGTATCGGGAGATCGCCCTCAGTTCGTCGCGATCCGCGGGTGAGTGTTCGGCATCGAGACAATGATCCATGTGGTCATGGATCAGGGCGCGCTTGGCATTGGCCACCGCCTTTTCGACCGCCTGCAGCTGTTGCGCGATGGCGAGGCAGGGCTTGCCCGCCTCGATCATGTCAATCACGGCACGAAGATGCCCATCGGCGCGCTTCAGCCGGGCAACCAGGGCGGGGTGGCTTGCGTGCACATGGGGCGTTGTCATAGATGGACGCTATCCTCCCCCAGAGGATAGAACAAGATGGCACCATGAGCGTGCCGCGATCTGAGAACGAGCAGGCAGGCCAAACCGGTGAAACAGTTGCGGACATTTGGACGGAGTGCGCTTGCGGCGCTACTTTGCCTGTCGCTTGCTGTTTGGTCCGTCGCGCCAAGCGCAAGTCACATCCCCTCGGTATTCGAGGTTGTCGCCGACCATGCCGAGATGATTGCTGAGCATGGTCATTCTCATGGACTGGAGGAGGACCTTTACTGGGCGATCCATGGCCATAGCCATGAAGTGGCTGATCATGATCACAGTCAGGCCATGCTCGTGCTCGGCGCAAGCTCGCACCCGTCGTCGGGCTATCGGGACAATTTCAGGCTTCGTCCTTCGTCAGGCGGGCCCCACCGGGTTTATCTGATCGAGCGACCTCCGCGGGCCTGAGCGGCGCCGCCCTGCTGCGGCTTCACCGATCAGTCAACTGCACACCGGAGATCCATCCATGACCTTGAGTTCACGGGTCCTGCGAGCCCTGGCGCCACACCAGATGGCCACGCTGACCCTTCTACTGCTGGCGGCTTTCATGCTGACCGTCAGCGAGGCCCTTGCCCACAACGTCACCGCAGGTGACGCGGGCTATATCCAGGAAATCTGGGGGGTGAAGATCATCCCCTTCATCTATCTCGGCGCCAAGCACATGGTGACCGGCTACGACCACATTCTGTTCCTGCTCGGCGTCGTCTTCTTCCTCTACAGAAGCAAGGATGTCGCCATCTACGTCAGTCTCTTTGCCATCGGACATTCGATCACGATGCTGGCCGGCGTCTGGTTCGGCTGGGGCATCAATGCCTACATCATCGACGCGATCATCGGGCTTTCCGTGGTCTACAAGGCGCTCGACAACCTCGGCGCCTATCAGAAATGGTTCGGGTTCCAGCCCAATACCAAGGCGGCGACGCTGATCTTCGGGCTGTTCCACGGCACGGGCCTCGCCACCAAGATCCTTGACTATGACCTCCCGCAGGACGGGCTCCTGGCCAACCTGCTCGCGTTCAACGTCGGCGTGGAAATAGGCCAACTGCTCGCTCTCACAGTGATCCTGATCGTCATGGGTTACTGGCGTCGCAGCCCATCCTTCATGCAGCAATCCACTGTCGCAAACGTAGTGATGATGGGCCTCGGGATCTGGCTGACCGGCTATCAGGTCGCCGGCTACATCGCTTCAACCTAATCAAGAATGGACATTCCCATGAACAACGCACCCAAACCCAACCTCGAAGATCTGCCGACCAAGGCGCAACTGTTTCGCTCCACCATCATCGCGGGCATCGGCGCAGTCGTGATCCTGGTCACCGTCTACCTGCCGGCGGAACATGCCATCGACCCTACCGGCGTCGGCCGCGTGCTCGGGCTGACGGAAATGGGCGAGATCAAGGTTCAGCTTGCCGAAGAGGCCGAGGCGGATCGGTTGCTGGACGAGCAGCGCGCTCAGGATCAGTCCTCAAGCGTTCTGGACGCCGTCTTCGGCCTGTTCGTCGGCACGGCCCACGCGCAGGAAACGTGGCAGGACGAGGTGACATTCACCCTCGAACCCGGAGCTACGGCAGAAATCAAGATGACGATGGAGGCCGGAAACGTGGTCGACTACGCATGGACGGCGACAGGTGGGCGGGTCAACTTCGACCTGCACGCCCACAGCGGCGGCGAGTCGATCGATTATGAACGTGGTGCCGGCCAGACTGCGGGCGAAGGCAGCATCGAAGCGCCTTTCGCCGGTGATCACGGGTGGTTCTGGCGCAACCGCGACACCACGCCGATCACGATGACGATCCAGTTGCGGGGAGACTACAGCGCCGTCGTGGAGACGTACTGAGGCCGGACTGCGCCTGCGGACAGCCGCAGGCGCAGATTTTCGGAAGGGTCAGTCGCAAGCCCTGGCTTGATCTCGCATCACCCCGTAGTCGCTCAGCATCTCGGCCACCGCCGATCCCTCCGGCAGCAGAGCCACTTCCTCTGCGGCTCGCACCTGGAACTGTCGGCCGTACTCGACCACGGGCGGACACGCCCCTGTCCCTCTGCCGTCAGAACCGACCGTCGCGCAGCCGCTCAACAAGCTCGTTCCGATCGCGAGGACGGCGAGCTGCCGCCTCGAGCATCCGACGTTGGACATCATTGGCCTTCTCCGTGGTCTCGAGTCGTTCGGCGAGGCGGCCCGTCCGTTCGCCGGACCGCCGAAGCGAGAGCAGGAACAGGAGCACGGCGAGCGCGATGGCGCCGTAGCGCAGCGCCGCCCGCCCCCAAGGGCGGGCGGCGAACCCGCCGAGCAAGGTGGCGATCACCGCCGCCCCCGCTTCCAGTCGTCGAGCCGCGCGTAGATCGTGACTGCGATGCCGCCGAGCGCCACGGCGATGAACACCCAGCGGAGCGTGTCGAGATACGGCACGAGCGGCAGGATGGCGGTCTGCGTCTCGGCCAGGACGCTCTGCGCGACCTCCACGCCTGCTGCGCCCAGCGTCGCCACACCGGCAGCCCCGCCGCCCTTCATGGTGCGGCTCTGCGCCAAGGCCTCGCGCGCGGGCGGAGTCTCGGCTGCAAATGCGGTCGCCCGGACCGGGAAGCGCTCGCCCCACTGCCGTGCGGGCCCAAGGTCGACATGCATGAAGCCCGAGCGCGGGTAGAAGCCGAAACCGAGGAACCCGACCTCCCGCGCCGCCGCCTCGAACGCCACCGGGTCGTGGTTCGCCATGGCGATGTCGAAGGCGGCGCCGTCGAGGTGCTCGGACCGCGTCGCGCCCCCGACGGCCCGGTTGTGCTCGGGGCTGCGGTAAGCCGAACGCACGATCAGCGGCTTGCCCAGCCGGTCGCGCAGTGCCTGCAGCTTGTCGAGCGCGGGCGCGTTGATCAGCAGCTTGCCGGTGCCGCGGCAGGCCTCGTAGGCCTGCCGCAGGGTCTTGTTGGTGACCGCCGACAGGATCTCCGGGAAGTCCGAGGTTGAATGCAGCGCCCGCGTCGCCACCTCGTCGCGCGACAGGCCGCGGGTGTTCACCCCGGCATTGCCGAGGCTTTCGCGAGCGAGCTCCAGCAGCGTCATGCCGCGGTACTGGCGGGCGGCGTCTTCCAGCTGGAACAGCGTCGGGCTGTAGCGGTGCAGCAGTGCATTCGCCACCGCGTCACGGCGGGTGACCCGGCCTTTCGATTTGTCGCTGCGATCTTGTTCAGATGCTTGGTCCGGACGGGAACCTGCTCCATGACCTCGCCGGCAAGCGTGCTGAACGCAATCCCCGGTCTGTCGGCAACAATGCGAAGCACAAGTTCGGTGGCCCAGCCCATGTGGGAAGAACAGCCGACCCCGTCATGATCGGTCTCGAAAGCGATGATTTGGTCATCCGGAAAAAGCTGCGACTGGCCGCTCTCCTCGGTCTGGATAGCGTGGCGGGTGCGAACCGCCTCCTTTTCCACCTTTTCCTGAACGCTCCGGAACACCTCCACTCCGAAACTACTGTGCGTGCCGAGGATCAAGCGCATCTTGATCCGGTCCTCACGAGGCTTTCGAATGGCCATGTCCGTCACATACGTCGCGACCCGTGCCTCCTTCATCCTGGCTTTCAAGAGATGCAGGATTCTCGTTTCGTTGGTCCCCTCGGGCAGCGCCTCGAACGCAGCCTTCCAGGCGGGGTCCGCCAGGAAGCGACCAACCGATTGCGCCACACCATCCCACCCTGCGTGTCGGTTCACTTCTTCGGCCATGAAATTGAACAGGAACTCTCCGTTGAGATTCCGGAGAAAATCGAAGATCTTGCCGGACTCGACATTCCAGCCGGTTGGGTCGATGAAAGTGAACGTGAAGCCATCGCGGCAGGCGGAGCGGATGCCATCGAGATTGTCCTCGAAAGCACCAGAGAACACCCGAATATCGAATTCGGGCTTCTGGGCTGCAAACTGTTGGAGCTTTGCAACCGAAGCCGGGTTTCGCTCGCAGAACCGGAAACGAACCTTCAGCCCCGGGCGCCCCATATCCAGTAGCGCCCGGCGGACGGCATCCAGCGTTTCTATCGCCTGAGAAAATGAAGCGTCTGAGTATTTGTCCGTGTCCGAGACCCGCCAGGGACCCGCAAATGCATCCACGAAATTGAAGACCGGCGATCTGCCCTGGAACAGCTTGTACGCCGCTGACTCAAGGTACTTGTTGAGAAACAGGTGCTTGATGAACGACTGTTCGCGCCCCTGATAGTTTTCGATCCGAGGTGGCATCAAGCATCCTCGGGCTGCAAAGCACGGATGATGGGTTCGGGAACAATCTTCCACGGAAAACCATTCCACTCTTCACCATCAAGAAGGCGCCCGCCTGACTTCGGCCGGGCACCGCCCCATTGTTTGAAAAAGAACGCCACGTCGTCACGGTCGCAGATGTCACGAAGTTGGCGTGCCCAGCTCTCGTCCATGGGCCGAGCCCGAGGCCCGCTCTCCCCTCCGACGATGGCCCACGCGACGCCCTGCAGATCAACATCCCCGATCGGTCCGAGCAGCGGCTCGAACGAGATGAAGCGTGCGTCGGAATTGATCTGCTTCAGGTGCTCGATCCGGCTCGTGTGCGCCGCGTCCTCGACAGAAACGCCGAGCCAGATGTGGCGAGGGACCGACCCACCATCATACCGCCGCCGGACGTAGTTGCGCATGAGCGAGCTGCGCTTGGTCAGCACCTGGTAGACGTGCCAGTCCGCCTGCTCCATAGCATCGAACACAGCGTCGATGAATTTTCGGTCGATGTCCTTGTGGAAGAGGTCGCTCATCGAGTTGACGAAGATCATCCGCGGCTTCTTCCAGAGCACGGGCTGCTTCAGCCGTGACGGCCAGAGTGTTAGGTCGAAGCCCTGCTCGTACGGGTGTCCGGCAATTCCGCGCCAGCGCTCTGCGAACCGCTCGGCATAGCAGTTGTCACAACCGGGACCGACCTTGGTGCATCCCGTCACCGGGTTCCACGTTGCGTCCGTCCATTCGATGTCTGACTTCTGGGCCAACTGCTCGCCTCACACTTTTTTACGAGGCTAACACGCGGTTGACTCAGCACAAAGCACGAACGGCCGCTGTGGCGCGATTGGTCTCCAGCTGCAGCCGACCCGCGGCGCAACGGGCGGCGTTCGATCTCTGTTCCGTCCGCCAACCAGATGGATTTTCCAAATCGCATGCATCAGAGGTTTCGAAAGATCATTTGAAAGCAGAGACTTGAGGCTGTTCACCGGAAACGCGGCGGTTAACAGGTCCGGAGAATATCGGCCCGGAGAGAACGCGTGTGCGCCCTTCGGGGCGTGGGCCGGTTAACAGCCCAACCCGCATAACCCCCGAAAACAACGGACAAATCCGGCCGCAGCCGGATCGGGAGAACGCTCTCTCAAGGGCAAGTGGCGGAGGAGGTGGGATTCGAACCCACGGTACGCTTTCACGCACGCCGGTTTTCAAGACCGGTGCATTCGACCACTCTGCCACTCCTCCGGGTTCGGCGGGCTTACGCGCAAGGGATCGATTCTGAAAGCCGTGTCCGAAGCGCATCGCGCAACAGTGCGTACGCGCAAGCGTCTTTTCAGATGAGGCGGAAAGCGCTATTGTTCCACTCACAGGCAGTGACCCGGTGCATAAACCGCGGCATGCGAAACAGGCGCATCGGCAAAAGAACCGCCGGGCATCGAGAGGCGGAAAGAGCAGTTCATGACCCATTCCCCCATTTGGCGGGCCCCTGTCCGTGTAGGCGGCCGAAGCCTTGTTCTCCTCGTCCTCGCGCTCGGCGTCGCCGCCTGCAGTGACACCGGAGAGTTCACGTTCGGATCCCGCGATGCCGCGGCGGCGGGACCGGCCCCGATCGGCGCGACACGCCAGGTTGAACGGGACGTGGAAGCGCCGGAGGTGTTCGACGTCACCGATGAGGGCCTCTGGGATGGCCGCCCCTCGCTGGGCGGCGTCTGGGTGGCGCATCCCGACGCGACCGACCCCGAGCGTGTGATCATTCGCAACACCGAGACCGGGCGCTTCGTGATCGGCGCACTCTTCCGCCGCGAGCGCGAGAACCCCGGCCCGCCGCTGCAGATCTCGTCCGACGCGGCCGCCGCGCTCGACATTCTCGCCGGCGCGCCTGCGACCGTGCAGGTCATCGCGCTCCGCCGCGAGGAGGCACCCGACGCCGAGGCGCCCGACGCCGACGCGCCAGTGGCCGATGCCGGATTGGCCGATGCCGGCGCGCCTGCGGCCGAAAGCGATAGTCCGGCCCCGTCGACCCTGCCGGCCATCGCGACGGCCGCACTTGCCCCCGCCTCCGCCGCGCCCGGTGTCGATACGGCATCCCGACCGGTTCCGCGCCCGCTGGCCGCGCAATCCGTTCCCGCGGCCCCGGCGATCGCTCACAACATGTCTGCCGAGGACATCATGGCCGGCATCCAGCGGGCGGCCTTCTCGCCCGAGGCGCTGGCGCCCGCGAGCCCCGCTCCGGCGCGGCCCGTTCCGGCGATCGCCGCCGTCGCCGATGCGGCCATTTCCGAAAACGAAATCGCCACCGCCATGCTCGCGCCGATCGAGGCAACCCCGCTGGACACCCCTTCCCCCGCGCGCGCAGCCGCCGAGGCCCCGCTTCCGGACCAGGCCTATGTCCAGATCGGCATCTTCTCCGTGCAGGAAAACGCCAACGCGACCGGACAGACCTTGCGCAACGCCGGACTTGTGCCCACCATCTACGACCAGACCAGCAGTGGCCGCCAGTTCTGGCGCGTGGTTGTGGGCCCTGCCCCCACCGCCGAGGATCGCGCGGCCATCCTCGATACCGTGCGCGGGCTCGGTTTCGGGGATGCCTATTTCGTCGCCCGCTAGGGGACGGGCTGCCCGCAAATGAAGGCTGACACCATCGGACACCTGAACCGCGCCGTCGCGATCCTTGTCGTGGCGGCGCTTGCCGTCACGGGCCTCTCGGGGGCCGCGCGCGCCTTCGAGACGCAGGCAGGATCGGCCTGGGTGATCGACCACAACACGGGCCAGGTGCTTTTGTCGCACAATGCCGAGGTGCCGCTGCCGCCCGCGTCCATGTCCAAGATCATGACGCTCCTGATGACCTTCGAGGCGCTCGACGACGGGCGGCTCTCGCTCGAAACGCGTCTGCCCGTCAGCGAGCATGCGATGAGCTTCGGCGGTTCCACGATGTTTCTCAACACCACCGACCGCCCGACCGTGGAAGAGCTGATCCGCGGCGTCGTGGTCGTTTCGGGCAACGACGCCTCGGTCGTGCTGGGCGAGGCGCTGAGCCCCGATGGCACCGAGGCCGGGTTCGGCCGGCTCGCGACCGAGCGCGCGCGGCAGCTCGGGATGGAGCAGACGACCCTCGTGAACGCCAGCGGCTGGCCCGCCGAGGGGCATGTGATGTCCATGCGCGACCTCGGCCTCGTGGCCGAGCGGATCATCACCGAGCATCCTGAATACTACACCTATTTCGCCGAGACCGAGTTCGACTACGAGAACCGCGCGCCGGCCAACCGTTTCAACCGCAACCCGATCCTCGGCATGGGCATCGGTGCGGACGGGCTCAAGACCGGGCACACGCAGGAAGCGGGCTTCGGCCTCGTAGGCTCCGCCGTGCAGGGCGACCGGCGCGTGACATTCGTCATCTCCGGTCTCGACAGCGCCGAGGCCCGGGCACGGGAATCGGAGCGGATCATCAACTGGGCCTTCCGCCAGTTCGTCATGGAGGAGATCGCCCGCGAAGGAACCGAGATCGCCCGCGCGCCGGTCTTCATGGGGATGGACGCGACCGTGGGCCTCGCCCCCGCGGAAAGCGTCGAGATGCTGGTGCCGGCCCTTCTGGACCCCGAGATCACGGCGGAAATCACCTATGTTTCCCCCCTGCCCGCGCCGGTCACGGCCGGCGACGTGGTGGGGGAGCTGGTCATCCACCAGGGCGTGCGCGACGTGACCCGCACGGTGCCGCTTGTCGCGACCGGGGACGTCGAGCGCGGCGGGCTTGCGGTCCGGCTGCGCACCGCGACGGGGCTGCTGTTGGAGCGCGCCACGGGAGGCGATGAGGCGGGTCCGACGGCAGAGGCCCCGGCGGACGGATGACGGGAGCATGACGGACGCGCTTGGGCTGTTCATCAGTCTCGAAGGCATCGACGGATCGGGAAAATCCACCCAGTCGCGACGTCTGGCCGAGCGGATGCGCGCATGGGGCCGCGACCCGGTCCTGACCCGCGAGCCGGGCGGCGCACCCGGGGCCGAGGATATCCGCCGCCTGCTGGTGGAGGGCGATCCCGCGCGCTGGTCCCCCGAGACGGAGATCCTGCTCTTCACGGCGGCGCGCCGCGACCACCTCGAACGGACGATCCGCCCCGCGCTGGCGTCGGGCCGGGATGTGGTCACCGACCGTTTCGCCGATTCCACACGCGTCTACCAAGGCACCACGCGGGGCGATCTGCGTGCGCTGGTCGACACGATCCACGCTGCCGCCATCGGGGTGGAGCCGGACCTGACGCTGATCCTCGACATGGACCCGGCCGTGGCGCTGGAAAGAGGCCTCGCGCGCAGTTCCGGCGAGGACCGGTTCGAGGAATTCGGGCTCGACTTCCAGACGCGCCTGCGCGCGGGCTTCCTCGCGCTGGCGCAGGAGGCGGCGGCGCGCTGCGTGGTGATCGACGCCATGGCCGCGCCCGAGACCGTCGCCGCCCGGATCGCCGAGGTCGTTCAGACGCGGCTTTGATCCCTCGCAGGCCCCCACCCTGCGTGCTACATCGCGGAGCATGAGCGAAGACGTCCTTCCCGAAGCCGACCGCCTCGACGGCGCGCCGCACCCGCGCGACACCGTGCGCCTCTTCGGGCAGGACACGGCGGAGGCGGCGTTTCTCGATGCGCTCAATTCGGGCCGCCTGCCTCACGCCTGGCTCCTGACCGGGCCGAAGGGCGTGGGCAAGGCCACCTTCGCCTGGCGCGCCGCGCGCTACCTGATCGCGACCCCGCCCGACACCGGCGACGCGCTTTTCGCGGCGCCGCCGGCGCAAAGCCTTCATGTCGACGCGGACCATCCCGTCGCGCGCCGCCTGCGCGCGCTGTCCGATCCGGGCCTCCTGCTTCTGCGGCGCGCCTGGGACACGGAGCGCAAGCGTCTCAAGGCGCAGCTGACAGTCGACGAGGTGCGCGGCCTCAAGGGGTTCTTCGCGTTCTCGGCCGGCGGGACGCGTCGCGTGGTCATCGTCGATTGCGCCGACGAGATGAACGTCTCGGCGGCCAACGCATTGCTGAAGGAACTGGAGGAGCCGCCGCGCGACGCGGTGATGCTCTTGGTCTCGCACCAGCCCTCGGGGCTTCTGCCGACGATCCGCTCGCGCTGCCGCGCGCTTCGCTTCGACCCGCTCGGACCGGCGGAGCTTGCCGCGGCGCTGGAACAGGCGGGCCTTGCCCTGCCCGACGACGCCAGCGCGCAGGCCATCGCGGCGCTGGCCGACGGCTCGGTCGGCACGGCGGTGCAACTGGTGGAACAGGATGGCCCGGCGCTTTACCGGGACCTCGTGACGCTCCTTTCGGGACTGCCGGACATGGACCGACCCCTCGCGCTGAAACTGGCCGACGCCACCGGAGCGCGCGGGGCCGACACGCGCTTCGACCTGACGTTGGGCTTGCTGGACCGGCTGCTGTCCCGGCTGGCCCGGACCGGTGCGACCGGACACGCGCCCGACCCCATCGTGCCGGCCGAGGAGAGCGTGCTGGCGCGCCTTGCGCCCGATGCCGCCTCTGGCCGCGCCTGGGCCGAGCTTGCCGCCGACCTGACCGCGCGGGCCCGTCGCGGCCGGTCGGTGAACCTTGACCCTGCCGCGCTCATCTTCGATATGTTCCTCGACCTCGACCGGACCGCTGCGCGGCTGGCCGTGCCCGCCTCCTGACCCTCGCGCGCGCCCCGCGCGCCCCAACGGGCCCGAACCAAGGCCGAGCCGACAAAGATCATCATGCCCGAAACGTCCCCCGAGATCGTCGACAGCCACTGCCACCTCGATTTCCCCGACTTCGACGCCGAACGCGCCGAGGTCGTGGGCCGCGCCGTGGCCGCGGGCGTGCGCCGGATGGTGACGATCTGCACGCGTTTGCGGAACGCCGAACAGGTGCGCGCCATCGCCGAGACGCATGACCCCGTCTTCTGGGCTGCCGGCACGCACCCGATGAGCGCCGCGGACGAGCCCATGGCGACGGTGGACGAATTGATCGCACTGGCCCGTCATCCGAAATTCGTGGGCATCGGCGAAAGCGGGCTGGACTATCACTACACCGCCGAAAGCGCCGAGGTGCAGCAGACAAGCCTGCGCGTGCATATCGAGGCCGCGCGGGAAACGGGCCTGCCACTCATCATCCATGCGCGCGACGCGGACGAGGACATGGCGCGCATCCTGACCGAAGAATACCGCGCGGGCGCCTATAGTTGCGTGATGCACTGCTTTTCCTCTGGCGAGGGGCTGGCGCGCTCGGCACTCGATCTGGATTTCTACCTGTCGATGTCGGGCATCGCGGCCTTCCCCAAAAGCCACGCGTTGCGCGCGATCTTCGCGGCCGCCCCGCTGGAGCGCATTATTGTGGAAACAGACAGCCCCTATCTCGCGCCGCCCCCCTTCCGCGGCAAGCGCAACGAACCCGCCTATACCGTGCACACGGCGCGCGTGGGCGCGGAACTGTTCGGCCTGACCGAGGCCGCGTTCGCCGCCGCCACGACAGCCAATTTCGACCGGCTCTTCACCCGCGCCGCCGCCTGGCGGAAGGCGGCCTGAGCATGGCGGAACTGCGCTTCACCATCCTCGGCTGCGGATCGTCGGGGGGCGTGCCGCGCCTCGGCGGAAACTGGGGCGACTGCGACCCGGAAGAGCCGCGCAACAGGCGGCTGCGCTGCTCGATGCTTGTGCAACGCTTCGACGAGGGCGGCGAGACCGCGGTCCTGATCGACACATCGCCCGACCTGCGCCAGCAATTGCTGGACGCCGGCATAGGGCGGCTCGACGCGGTAATCTACACCCATTCCCATGCCGACCACGTCCACGGGCTCGACGATCTGCGCATGATCGTCTTCAACATGCGCCAGAGGCTTCCTGTCTGGGCCGACGGGCAGACACAGAACGACCTGCTGAACCGCTTCGGCTATGCCTTCGTGCAGCCGCCGGGCAGCGCCTATCCCGCGATCCTCGATCTCAACGCCATCGACGGCGACGTGACCGTCGACGGCGCGGGCGGGCCGATCACCTTTCACCCCTTCGAGGTGACCCACGGCAATATCGACTCCCTCGGTTTCCGCATCGGCGGCTTGGCCTACCTGCCGGACGTCTCGGACATTCCCGAGCGCGCGTGGCTGATGCTGGAGGGGCTCGATTGCTGGGTGCTGGACGCGTTGCGGCGCACACCGCATCCCAGCCACGCGCATCTGGAGAAATCCCTCGACTGGATCGCGCGCGCAGCCCCCCGGCGGGCGGTGCTGACGAACATGCATATCGACCTCGATTACCGCACGGTGCTGGAAGAGACACCCGACCATGTCGCGCCCGCCTTCGACGGTATGGTCATCTCCTACGATGTGTGACGCCGGCGCATGCTAGACATCCTGACCGTCGTCCTGCCGGTGTTTCTGGTGACGGGGGCGGGATATCTTGCCGCCTGGAGGGGGCTGTTCGCCGCCAGCGCGGTGGACGGTCTGATGACCTTCACCCAGAAATTCGCCATCCCCTGCTTGCTGTTCTCCGGCGTGGCCTCGCTGGATCTGGGGGCTGAATTCGACCCCGCGCTGCTTCTGGCCTACTACACGGGATCGACGGCGAATTTCGTTCTGGGCCTTCTGGGCGCGCGGTTCCTTTTCGGACGGCCCTGGCCCGATTGCGTCGCCATCGGCTTCGTGCCGCTCTTTGCCAACAGCGTGCTTCTGGGGCTTCCGATCACGGAACGGGCCTATGGCGCCGATGCGCTGGCTGCCAATTTCGCGATCATCTCGATCCACGCCGCCTATTGCTACCTTCTCGGGATCACCACGATGGAAATCGTGAAATCGCGCGGTGCGGGCGGGCTTGCGACCGTCCGGCTCGTGCTCGGCGCGATCTTCCGCAACGCGCTGATGATAGGGATCGCACTGGGCTTCATCGTCAATCTTTCAGGGGTTCCGGTGCCAGACATCCTTCAGGAAGCGCTTGACCTGATGATCCGCGCCGCCCTGCCCGCAGCGCTGTTCGGGCTGGGCGGCATCCTCTATCGCTACCGGCCCGAAGGCGACCTGACCATCGTCGCTTTAATCTGTGCCCTTGCACTTTTCGTACATCCCGCCATCACGCTGGCGCTGGGCTCCGGGCCGGCGGGCCTGAGCGACGCGCAGCTGAGATCCGCCGTGGTGACGGCGGCCATGGCGCCGGGCGTGAACAGCTATCTCTTTGCGGACATGTACGGCGTCGCCCGGCGCGTGGCGGCCACCGCCGTGCTTGCGGGAACCGCGCTCTCGGTGATCAGCGTGACGATCTGGATCGCCATCCTCCCCTGAAGGGCGACGGCGTCAGTCGACCCCCTCGACGATGATGATCGTGCTTTCGGCACAACGCCGTCGGATCTCCGCGACCTCCTGATAGGCGGGGTCGTTCCAGGCGTCCATCGCAGCCTCGTAGCTGGGGAACTCGATCACCACCTGCCGGTCGCCCGCCGTTCCTTCCATGACCTCGGACCGGCCGCCCCGGACGACGAATTTCGCGCCATGGCTTTCGAGGATGGGCGTGTCGCGGCGCACGTATTCGGGATAGCCGTTCGGGTCCGTGACGGTGATCTGGCCGATGATGTAGCCTTTGGGCATGTCTGGTCTTCCTTGTCGCTGGGGCGCGGCCGGACCCATCGCCCAGCCGCGCTCCCGCAAGGTTAGACCAAGCAGGCGGCCGGCGCGCAAGCGATGGAGACACGCGACATCCGCGCCGATTCCGACGCGCGCGCCACTGCGACACATTTTCGGGACAATGGTGCGGTCGAGAAGACTCGAACTTCCACGGGAGTTACCCCACAGCGACCTCAACGCTGCGCGTCTACCAATTCCGCCACGACCGCACGTGATCAGGTAGTGGCGCGGTCTTTAGCCGAGGCGACGGGGCTTGTGAAGGGGGTCGCGGGAAAAATCGCGGGAGGCGCGGGGGGCCCGGAAACGCGCCTCCGAACGATAACCGGGCGGGCCGTTTCGGACCCGCCCAGCGTCCGGAAAACCGGTGCTCTCAATCCCCGATGGAGAAGGTCGGCAAGGTGGCCACCGGTTGCGGCGCGAACTCAGCCGATGCCGGTGCGGCGCCCATCTGCATGGACGCCGTCCGGAGAAGCGTCGCGCGCTCGGGCTGGCCGGGCATGAAGGCGGGGGCCGCCCCCTGCTCCAGCGCGGTGATCGAGGCGTCGTACCAGCCGGCGGCAAGTTCGGGCCGCGTGGTGGTGCCGAACCCCTCACGCAGATGGTGCCCGAGAAGCTCGCCATAGGCAGGCTCGCCCAGCGCCACCAGCATCAGCGCCGACCCCATCGCCATGCGCATGTCGTCCTGAGCGTAGCCCACGGCAAGGCAGACCCGGCTCGTGGCGGCAAGGTCATCGGGCGCGATGCCCGTGCCGGCAGCGAACTGCTGCATCTCGGTCGTCAGCGGCCCGGCGTCGACCGAGGAGACGCGGTCGATCTCGGCCGACAGCATCGTGGAGAACCCCGCGCATTGCTCGGCGATCTGCTCTTGGGTCAAGCCTGTGATCTGGCCCATAAGGTCCTCGCCCTGCGCCATGGCATAGGTCCGCGCGACACAGAATTGCTCGGACAGGGCCTGCGCGGGGTCGCTCATGTCGGCAAGCGTCACGTAGCCGCCGTTCGACGACGTCTGCAGCATCACCGCGTTGCACGAATTGGCCAGCGACATGCGCGGCGGACTGTTGGCGAAGAGGTTCGGCAACTGCCCGGTCTGCGCGGTCTGCGCGGTCGTGGCGGGCGCCTGCGGCTGGCCGGGGTTCACGATGACGGTCGTCGCGGGGGGCTGCGCCTGCGGCGCGGGCGCCAGGCTCTGGACCGGGCCGCCCTGCATTCTGTCACGGTAGGCATAGAGAAGCTGCGGACCGCGCAATCCGGTCTGCTGTGCGCCGCCCTGCTGGGTCGCCCAGAAATAGGCATCCATCAGGAAATCGAACTGGTAACTAGCGAACTCTCGCCCGTTCACCGGATATCCCATCGTTGCCTGATAGCGTTCGATGGCGGCTCGGGTGCCCGGCCCGACCTGCCCGTCGACGGTGCCGGCGTTATAGTCGAAATAGTTGAGCGCTGTCTGCGTCTCGCGCCCCTGCTGGGTGGAGGGGATGCCGGGACGCACAACGCGGGTCGTCGTTGTGGTGCGGGTGCGCTGGCCCTGGTTCTGGCCCGCGGCATAACCGATGATCCCGCCGATCAGCGCGCCGCCGATGAACTCGCCCGCGTCGGCCTCGGCCTGTTCCGCCGGTGTCAGCGCCAGTGCCGCGGCTATACAGGCCGTCGTCAGAAATCTCCCGATCATGGTTCCCTCCAGGTGCGTTCGCGTAGGATATTCCGGTAACTTCATTACCACAGGCTTTGCCTGTTGCGCACGAAAAATACCGGAACGGAGGGTTTCCATACCCTGGACGAGCCCCCGGTACGGCGCGCAGCACGGCGCGCAGTCCGGGGCAAGGATGCCACCGGCATCCCCGACCATGGCCCATGGGGGTGACATTCCCGCCAGCCGGCCGCATATCCCATCGGTGAAGGAGGCGGGGCTTCTGAAGCGATAGGGTCCCGAAGCGACGGCCATGGTGGAATGGATCACATCGGAGGCACCGGTGCCCTACCCGACCGCCGTGGCGGAGATGGAGGCACGCGTGGCCGCGATCCAAGCGGGCACGGCGTCCGAGGCGGTGTGGTTGCTGGAACACCCGGCCCTTTACACCGCCGGCACGTCGGCCGATCCGCGTGACCTGCGCGCGCCCGACCGCTTCCCGGTCTTCGAGACCCGGCGCGGCGGGCAATACACCTATCACGGACCGGGCCAGCGCGTGGCCTACGCGATGCTCGACCTCAACACACGCGGTCGAGACGTGCGCGCCTATGTGGAACATCTGGAGGCCTGGGTGATCGCGACGCTGGCCGAGTTCAACCTGACCGCCGAGGTGCGCCCGGGCCGCGTCGGCGTCTGGGTTCCGCGGCCCGAGAAACCCCCGCTGCCGGACGGCTCCCCGCGCGAGGACAAGATCGCAGCCATCGGCGTGCGCATCCGGAAGTGGATTACTTTTCATGGGGTTGCCATCAATGTCGAGCCCGACCTCAGTCATTTCGACGGGATCGTGCCCTGCGGGATCGAGGGCCATGGCGTCACCAGCCTCGTCGATCTGGGACTGCCGGTGACCATGGCCGATCTCGACGTCGCGCTGAAGCGCAGCTTTGCGGACGTGTTCGGCGGATAGGCCCTGATGGGGCAGCTGACGGTCGGGGCCGCCGGCACCATCAGCACGCGAATCGCGCTCCGAACTTGGCAGGGCAGGTCCATCGGGGCCGCCTTGATCTGAGACAATATTCCTCACCCCCAGACCGCGACTTTCGGCGCGTAGAACGTTGCCACGCAAATCACCGCCTTCTACAACGGAATGGAAACGCGAGGGGTGGAGTCCGTGGGACTCCTCCTCAACACTACAAATGAACAGGAGACGACCATGGCAGACGCCACGCTGTCTGGACACGACCACGAGCGGCCGGGGTTCTTCACCCGGTGGTTCATGTCCACCAACCACAAGGACATCGGGATCCTCTATCTCTTCACCGCGGGGCTGGTGGGTCTGATCTCGGTCGCCTTCACCGTCTACATGCGGCTGGAACTGATGGAGCCCGGGGTGCAGTACATGTACCTCGCCTTCGAAAGCTCGCCGGCCGCGCTCGAGTCGCTCTTCGGTCGCGTAAGCGAGGCGCTGGCCACCGCCGGCGGCGGTACGAACGCTTTCGCCGATCAGCTCTCGTCGCTTCAGGCGACGCTGATGGCCGCGGTCTCCGGCAGCGGCGACGAGGCGCGCCTCGTGGTCGAGGGCGGCCTGCGCGCCGAGGTGATCCAGACGCTCGATGCCATGGCCGCCACGGCCAATCCGGGCGAGGCTTCGGCCCTTCTGGGCCTCAAGGACCATCTCGACGGTCAGCCCGACGGGCATCTGTGGAACGTGCTGATCACCGGTCACGGCGTCCTGATGATGTTCTTCGTCGTCATTCCCGCGCTCTTCGGTGGCTTCGGCAACTACTTCATGCCGCTGATGATCGGCGCGCCGGACATGGCGTTTCCGCGTCTGAACAACCTGTCCTACTGGCTCTATGTCGCGGGTACCGCGCTGGCCTTCTGTGCCGTCTTCATCGACGGGGGCGCGGGTCCGGGCTGGACCTTCTACCCGCCGCTGTCGTGGCAGGACGCGCCGACGAGCCGCGCCGTGGATTTCGCGATCTTCGCCGTGCACGTCTCGGGCGCGAGCTCGATCCTCGGCTCGATCAACATCATCACGACATTCCTCAACATGCGCGCGCCGGGCATGACGCTGCACAAGGTGCCTCTGTTTGCCTGGTCGGTCTTCGTGACCGCGTGGCTTCTGTTGCTGTCGCTGCCGGTTCTGGCGGGCGCGATCACCATGCTGCTGACCGACCGAAACTTCGGCACGACGTTCTTCGACGTGGCCGGCGGCGGCGACCCGGTCCTGTTCCAGCATATCTTCTGGTTCTTCGGCCACCCGGAGGTCTATATCGTGATCCTGCCGGCCTTCGGCGTGATCTCCCACATCGTGGCGACCTTCTCGAAGAAGCCCATCTTCGGCTACCTGCCGATGGTCTACGCGCTGGTGGCGATCGGTGGCCTGGGCTTCGTCGTCTGGGCGCACCACATGTACACGGTTGGCATGTCGCTGACACAGCAGGCCTATTTCATGGTCGCGACGATGGTCATCGCCGTGCCCACGGGGGTGAAGATCTTCTCGTGGATCGCGACGATGTGGCAGGGCTCGATCAGCTTCAAGACGCCCATGCTCTTCGCCATCGGCTTCATCTTCCTCTTCACGCTGGGTGGCGTGACGGGCATCATCCTCAGCCAGGCGGCCGTGGACCGGGCCTATCACGACACCTACTACGTGGTGGCGCATTTCCACTACGTGATGAGCCTTGGCGCCGTCTTCGGCATCTTCGCGGCTGTTTACTATTGGTTCGCCAAGATGTCGGGCCGCCAGTATCCCGAATGGGCCGGACAGCTCCACTTCTGGACGTTCTTCATCGGGGCCAACCTGACCTTCTTCCCGCAGCACTTCCTCGGCCGTCAGGGCATGCCGCGCCGTTATATCGACTACCCGGACGCCTTCGCGCTCTGGAACTACGTCTCGTCGATCGGCGCGTTCATCTCGTTTGCCTCGTTCCTCTTTTTCATCGGCGTGGTGTTCTACGCACTGCGCTTTGGCCGCAAGGTCGAGGAAAAGGCCTACTGGGGCGAGCATGCCGACACGCTGGAATGGACCCTGCCCAACCCGCCGCCGGAGCACACTTTCGAGGAGCTTCCGACGCGTGAGATGTGGGACAAGCAGCCGCATTACTGAGGGCCATGCCGATCCACCAGGAGAATCCAGAGGCCCCGGCACCGCCCGGGGCCTCTTCGCCTGAAGCGGCGAAACGCGGCGCGCCAAGGCTGCGGCTGCGGCTGACGCCCTACAAGTCGCTGACGCCCGAGGGGTTCGTCTGGTTCATAGGCCTGACCGCGGCGCTGATCTCGGTGCCGCTTCTGTCGATCCTCGGCACAAGCGTGTTCTGGCCGCTGCTGCCCTTCATCGTCGCCGCGGTCTGGGCGATCTGGGCGGCGCTCAAACGGTCATGGAGGGATACCGACCTCTTCGAGGAAGTGTCGCTCTGGGACGACATGATCCGCGTCGAACGGCATGAGCCGCGGCGAGCCGCGCCGCTCGAATGGGAGGCGAACCCCTACTGGGTCCGGGCGGCGCTGCACACGAAGGGAGGTCCGGTGCCCAATTACCTCACGCTGTCGGGCGGTGGGCGCGAGGTCGAGCTGGGTGCCTTCCTCACGCCGGTGGAGCGGGTGGAACTGAAGAATTGGCTCGAGCGGGAGTTGCGGCAGAGCCCGGCATGAGCACGGGGCAGCGGCCAAGCCTCTAGCCCAGCCGCGCCTTGATCGTTGCGCCCGCCGCGCCGAAATCCATCCGGCCCGTGTATTTCGCCTTCAGAGCACCCATGACCTTGCCCATGTCGCGCAAGCCCTCCGCGCCGGTTGAGGAAATGGCCTCGTCTATGGCGGTCTCAACTTCCTTTTCGGAAAGCTGCCGGGGCAGGTAATCCTCGATCACCGCGATCTCCGCGCGTTCCTTCTCGGCCAGTTCCAGCCGCCCGCCCTCTTCATAGGCGCGCGCGCTTTCCTGCCTCTGCTTGACCATCTTGCCAAGGATCGCGAGCACTTCCGGTTCGCCGACACCGTCGTTCTGCCCCTTGGCGCGCGCGGCGATATCCTGGTCCTTCACCGCCGCGTTGATCAGCCTGAGCGTCGACAGCCGTGTCGCGTCCTTCTCGCGCATCGCCTCTTTCAGGCCTGCGCCGATCCGTTCTCTCAGTCCGAGTCCCATGGCACATATCCCCGGTATCGCCCCATCCAGGCGCTCTAAATAGGGCAGCTTCAACCGCTTCACAACGTCAACGCCGCAATGCAGCGCGGACATGACCTGCCTGCATCCCGCCCCATCCCTTGACCCGTGCCGCGCGCCTCCTTAAACCGCGTCCGGATTGCTGGTGCGCAGGACCGCACCGCCAAGCTTCCCGCCGGAGAGCCCCCCATGAGTCCCATGACACAGCGCCCGACCGCCTGCCTCGCCCTCGCCGACGGCACCCTGTTCTACGGCCACGGCTTCGGCGCGACCGGGGTGCGCGTGGCCGAACTCTGCTTCAACACCGCCATGACCGGCTATCAGGAGATTATGACCGACCCGTCCTATGCCGGCCAGATCGTGACCTTCACCTTCCCCCATATCGGCAATGTCGGCGTGAACCCCGAGGATGACGAGACCGGCGATCCGGTCGCCGAGGGCATGGTGGTGAAGTGGGACCCGACGGAGCCGTCGAACTGGCGGGCCACAGGTGACCTGGCAAGCTGGCTGAAGCGCACGGGGCGTATCGGAATAGGCGGACTGGACACGAGGCGGCTGACGCGCGCGATCCGCCAGCAGGGTGCACCGCACGTGGCGCTCGCCCATGACCCGGAGGGACAGTTCGACCTCGAGGCGCTGGTCGCCGCCGCGCGCGGATTCAAGGGGCTCGTGGGGCTCGATCTGGCCAAGGACGTCACCTGCGCGCAGAGCTACCGCTGGGACGAGATGCGCTGGGCCTGGCCCGAGGGATATTCCCGCCGCCCGGAGGGACCTGCCCCTAGGATCGTCGCGCTGGATTACGGGGCGAAACGCAACATCCTGCGCTGCCTCGCCAGCGCCGGATGCGACGTCACCGTCATGCCCGCCACCACCACGGCCGAGGAGGTTCTGGCCCAGAACCCCGACGGCGTGTTCCTGTCCAACGGTCCGGGCGATCCCGCCGCCACTGGGGATTACGCCGTGCCGATGATCCGCGGCATCCTCGAGACCGACCTGCCCGTGTTCGGCATATGCCTCGGCCACCAGATGCTGGCGCTGGCGCTCGGGGCGCGGACCGTGAAGATGAACCACGGCCATCACGGCGCGAACCACCCGGTCAAGGACCTCGAGACCGGCAAGGTCGAGATCACGTCGATGAACCATGGCTTCACCGTCGACAGCCAGACGCTCCCCGTCGGGGTCGTGGAGACCCATGTGAGCCTGTTCGACGGGTCGAACTGCGGCATCCGCCTGAGCGACCGTCCCGTGTTCTCGGTGCAATATCACCCGGAGGCAAGCCCGGGGCCGCAGGACAGTTTCTACCTGTTCGAGCGTTTCGCGGAAGCGGTGCGCAACCGCGTCGCAACCGAGGCCTGACCGCCCGGGCTCCCATGCCCCGGCCGGCGGGTTAACCGCCCATTAACCACAATCGCAGAATGTGCCCGCGTACAGCTCTGGGTTGTGGCGGCACATGGACGGTGATGACAGCGATCGACGCGCGGCACGAGGCGCCACCCCGCTTGCGGTGCCGCTGGCGCGCGTCGGCGGTCCGACCCGGGCGCCGCGGCTGCGCCTTGCGCAGCACCTGACGCTCCCCCATTCGGTCGAGGCGCGCACGGCCGACGCGATCCTAGCGCGCATTCTGATCGAGGCCGGGCACCTTTCGCAGGCCGACGCGCTCGCCGCGGAGGCCAGCGCGCGCGAGCTCGATCTGCCGCTGGCACGCATCCTGCTGGCGCGCGGCCGCGTGGCCGAGGACCCGCTGTTGCAGGCGCTCTCGACGGTACATGGCGCGCCGGTCCTGTCCTTGCACGACGGCCCGCCCGACCCGCGGCTCGCCCATGTGATCCCGCGGGACCTCGCGCTCAGGGCAGAAGCCGTTCCGTGGCGGAGCGATGGTGACAATGTCGTCGTCGCGACGGCACGCCCCGACCTTTTCGAGATGCTGGCCGAGCAGGCGGAGGACGGCAGCCGGCTCAGGCCCGCGCTCGCCCCCGGGGCGGACATTCTCGACGCGCAGACACGGGCCTGGGGCGCTTGCCTCGCGCGAGAGGCGGAAACGCGCGCGCCGGTCGGGCTGTCGTGCCGCACATGGCGGCCGGTCCGGGTCTTCGCGATCGCACTGGCCGCCGCGACGGCGCTTCTGGTCGTCGAGAGCCTGTTTCCGGGGCAAGTCGTCCTGTGGGCCTTCGCGCTCGCAGGCCTCTCCTTCACGGCGAACATCATGCTCAAGGCCGGCGCCTTCGCGGCCATGCTCCTGCGGCCCGACATCCCCGCCCGCGCGCCGCGCCCTCCGCCCGACATCGCGCCGCATTTGCTGCGCCCGCCGGTCGTCAGCATCCTCGTGCCGATGTTCGAGGAGCCCGAGATCGCCGAACGTCTGGTCACGCATCTGTCTCGGATGCGCTACCCGCCCGAACGGCTCGACGTCCTGTTGCTGCTGGAGGCCGACGATACGGTCACGGCAAAGGCCATTGCCGCCACGTCCCTGCCGCCCTTCATGCGCGTGCTGACCGTGCCCCGGGGAAAGCCCCGGACCAAACCGCGCGCGCTGAACTACGCCCTGCCCTTCGCGCGCGGCGAGATCGTCGGCATCTACGACGCCGAGGATCGCCCGGACCCCAACCAGATCGCCCATGTCGTGCGCCGCTATGACGAGGTCCCGCGCGATGTGGCCTGCCTTCAGGGGCGGCTCGACTACTACAACACCGACCACAACCTCATGGCGCGACTGTTTACCATCGAATACGCGTCATGGTTCCGCGTCCTGCTGCCGGGTGTGCAGCGCCTCGGGCTTTTCGTGCCGCTGGGCGGCACGACGCTGTTTTTGCGCCGCGATGCGCTGGAGGAGGTCGGCGGCTGGGACGCGCATAACGTGACCGAGGATGCGGAGCTGGGCCTGCGGCTGGCGCGCGCGGGCTACCGGACCGAACTTGTCGACACCACAACCTACGAGGAGGCGACGGCCGCCGTCCTGCCCTGGATCCGGCAACGGTCGCGCTGGCTGAAAGGTTATCTGATCACCTGGGCAACGGCGATGCGCAACCCACTGGCGCTCTGGCGCGATCTCGGCACGTGGCGATTCCTCGGCCTTCAGGCGCAGATGTTTTCGGCCGTGCTGGGCTTTTTCCTCGCGCCGCTTCTGTGGAGCCTCATGGTCGTGCCCTTCGGCGTGCCGCACCCCCTTGCCGCCTATCTCGAGCCGCATCACTTCGTCTGGCTCGGCGGCTACATGATGCTGTCGCTCGTCCTGTCGGTGGCGGTGTCGGTGCACGCCTGCCGCGCCGCGCATCTGCGCCGCCTGCGCCCCCTCACGCCGATGGTGGAGCTTTACTACATGCTCGGCACCTTCGCCGCATGGATCGGCGCGGTCGAACTCGTCGCGCGGCCCTTCTTCTGGGCCAAGACGCGGCACGGGGTCTATGGCGGGCTGGCGAAACCGCAGCCCGATGCACCGCCCGAGACCTGAGGCTCAGCCCTTCTCCGCCTCTTCCTTCAGACGCACGACGAAGGCGATGGACAGGTGATCCTTCAGCGCCTTGGCCGCGCGATCCCCATCACGCTTGCCGATGGCGTCGACAATGGCGGCATGTTCGTCCAGCGCGTTCTGGCCGCGGCCCGCCGCCGCCAGCGAGGTCCGCGCCATCAGCGCCATTGAACGATAGACGAGGTCGAGTTGCTGGACGAGGAACCGGTTGTGGCTGGCCAGATGGATCTGATGGTGAAACCGCCGGTTGGCGCGCGCAAGCGCCTCCGGGTCGTCCAGCAGCGCGCGATCCGCCTCGACCATGTCGCGCAGGACCTGGATCTCTTCCTCCGCGGCGTGCTGCGCGGCGAGTTTCGCGGCCAGACCCTCCAGTTCCTGCCGGACCACGTAAAGCTCGGCCATCTGCGCGTGATCGAGCGAGGCCACGATAAGCGACCGGCCGTCCCGCGTCAGAAGGCTCTGGGTTTCCAACCGCTGCAGGGCCTCGCGGATCGGCGTTCGGCTGACCCCGAACCGTTCGGCCAGCTCGCTTTCGACCAGCCGGTCGCCCGGGCGATAGAGGCCCTGATCGATGGCATCCAGGACCAGCTCATAGGCATCCCGGTGGGCATCCGGCTTGGTTGTCATGCGGGTATCCCTTTGTATACCGACAGGCTACCGGCGCCCTTGCCCCTTGTCCAGACTGGACAATCCAGCGCCGGCCCCCTACCCCGGCATAATGCCAGCAGAACATTTCGCCCATGTCGAGACCTGGGTCTTCGACCTCGACAACACGCTTTACCCGCCCGAGACGGCGTTGTTCGCCCAGATCAACGTCCGCATGACCGATTACGTGATGCGCGTGACCGGCGTGGACCGGACCGAGGCCGACCGGCTCCGCCATCTCTACTGGCGCGAACACGGCACGACGCTGGCGGGGCTGATGCATCACCACGACATCGATCCCGACCCGTTCCTGATCGAGGTGCACGAGATCGACTTCACGGTGCTGGGTCCGGATCAGGCGCTGGCCGACCGTATCGCGGCCCTGCCCGGACGACGCATCGTCTACACCAACGGAACCGAACCCTACGCAAGGCGCGTGCTGGAACGTCGCGGGTTCTCGGACCTTTTCGACGCGGTCTACGGCGTGGAACATGCCCGCTACACGCCCAAGCCGCGCGCGGAGGCTTTCGAGGCGGTATTCGGCGCCGATGGGCTCGATCCGATCAGGTCCGCCATGTTCGAGGACGACCCGCGCAACCTCGCGGCGCCCCACGCGATGGGGATGCGCACCGTCCATGTCGCGCCCGAGCCGGAACCGGCCGATCACATCCATCATCACACCGACGACCTCGCGGCGTTTCTGGGGCTCTTGCGCGACTGAGCCGGCAGGACAGAGTGCCGCGTCGCCGCCCCGCCGGCCGCGCCCTATCTTGGCTCTCATGAGCGAGATCGAGGATATCGACGTATTCGTCTCCGGCGGGGGCGTGGCGGGGCTGACGGCCGCGATCGCCTTCGCGCAGGCGGGGTTCCGCACGGTCTGCGCCGATCCCGCGCCGCCGATCACCGACCGCGAGACCGTGGGCGCGGACCTGCGCACAACAGCCTTCCTGCAACCGGCGCAGGCCTTTCTCGACCGCATCGGCATCTGGGATCATCTGGCGCCCCATGCCATGCCGCTTCAGATCATGCGCATCGTGGATGCGGGCGGCGAGACGCCGGAGCCACGCGTGGCCCATGATTTCAATTCCGCCGACATCTCGGACAAGCCCTTTGGCTGGAACCTGCCCAACTGGCTGTTGCGGCGGGAAATGGTGGCGGCGCTCACCGCCCTGCCTATGGCCGATTTCCGTCCCGGTGTCGGTACCGCCCATCTGCTCACGCGTGAGACCGAGGCGCGCGTGACACTGAGCGATGGTGCGCGGCTCAGGGCGCGGCTGGTGGTCGCGGCGGACGGGCGCAATTCGGCGGTGCGCGAGGCCGCCGGCATCGGCGTGCGCACGCTGCGCTACGGGCAGAAGGCGCTGGCCTTCGCGGTCACGCACCCGATCCCGCATGACAATGTCTCGACCGAGATCCACCGCTCGGGCGGGCCCTTCACGCTGGTGCCACTACCCGATTTCACTGGCGCGGACGGCATCGCGCGCCCCTCCTCCGCCGTGGTCTGGATGGAACGCGGGCCCGAGGTGCGGCGGCTGCAGGGGCTCGACACGCCCGAATTCGAGGCCGAGATGACGGCGCGGTCAGCCCATCTCTTCGGCCCGCTCACGCTGGTCTCGCGGCTCACGGTCTGGCCGATCATCAGCCAGACGGCCCATGAGCTGGTTGCCGAGCGCGTCGCGCTGGTGGCCGAGGCCGCGCATGTGGTGCCGCCCATCGGCGCGCAGGGGCTCAACATGAGCCTTGCCGATATCAGGACGCTTCTCGATCTCGCGGAGGCCGCGCGGGACGATCCCGGCGCGCAGCCGCTGCTGAGGCGCTACGCCCGCGCGCGGCATGCCGATATCGTCGCGCGGGTGACGGGGATCGATGCGCTCAACCGCGCCTCGATGGTGGAGGCGCAGGGGCTGCGCGACATGCGGATGCGCGCACTCGACGCGATCTATCGCGTGACGCCCGTGCGGCGGGTGCTCATGCAGACGGGGCTGGGCGCGCGGGGCTGACGCCCACGCGCGTCAGAGGTTGCGCAAGACCAGGTCGGCCGCGCGCATCGCCGCGTCGGTTTCCTGGTAGGACGTGCCCTCTGCCATTGCGAAATTCATCATCCTCTCGGCCGTGAGCGATGTCACGAACCCTGCCCGCAAAAGTGGCACGGCGCCCGGAGGCCACGTGCCGGGAAAGAGCGCCTCGCGCCGGTCCACGCGGGACCAGGCGCGCGAAAGGCACGCGGGAAGTTCCGGATCGGCCTGCGCCTGCTGCAGGAGCGGAGGCAAGGCCCATCCGCCGCAGGCGAGAAGCCTGAGCGTTGCGATCACGTCGAGCGGCCAGGATGCGTCGTGCAGCGCGCGGTCCAGCAGAAGCGCGGCGAAACGCGGCATCATGCGGTCGCCGTGGCGCAAGCGTCCGGGCTCGAACTGGGAAAAGACCTTGCCGGACGTTGCATCCGCCGGAAGCGCGCCCGTCGCCAGAAGCTCCAGCACACGCGGCAGAAGAAATCGAAAGACGGCTCCGTCGGTACGCGACGCGACCTGAAGCCCGGTGCGCCCGGTCTCGGTCGAAGATACGCGGTCGAACCAGCCGATCACCTCCTCGGCGGTCCAGTCCCGCGCCCCGCGCGAGGCCAGCATGCACGCCCGGGCACGGTCGGCACAAAAGGCGCAACGGCATCCGGGCACATGGCGCGGCGCGGGCCGGTCGAAGGCGCGGTAAGCCTGTTCGACCAGACGGTGCAGCGGGTCGCTCGGGGCAAGGCGATTGACGCAGGATCGGGGAGTGTGTGGCTCGCTCATCATGAGCGGCAGGTTCATCAGAGGAGTTTGGCCCGCTTATGGCGCAATCGGTCACCCAATGGGGCCGGGCCGCCTTTCTTCGGACAAAACTACGTTCGCCTCGACACCGCCGACACCCGGCAACGTCATGATCCGGCGCCTCAGAACGCGTTCGAAATCCGGCAGGTCGCGGGCGACCACGCGCAAACGGTAATCGTAAAGCCCCAGAACATGCTCGACCGTCTGCACTTCGGGAATCGCCGAGACGGCACGTTCGAAATCCTCGAGGCTGACGCGCCCTTTCGTGGCAAGCTTCACGCCGAGGAACACCGTCACCCCGAAGCCCAGTGCCTCGAGGTCGAGGTCGAGCCGCCGCTGGCCGATCACGCCGGCCTCCGTCAGGCGCCGCACGCGCCGCCACGCGGCCGGTTGCGACAGGCCCACGCGCTGCCCAAGCTCGGAGGCCTTGAGCGTGGCGTCCTGCTGCAGCGCGCGCAGGATCGCGCGGTCGGTGTCGTCGAGGTCGAGGTTCATAAGGGAAGCGTCTGCCTGTCCTTGATCGTGGCCACCTGCATCAGCGCCTCGATATCGGCGATATGCGGCAGCGTCAGGATGCGGTCGCGATAGATGTCCTGGTAATGCGCCATGGTCCGCGCAATGACGGCAAGACGCGCGTCGACCCGGCCGAGGAAGGTCTGGATCTCGGTGACTTCAGGCACCTCGCGCGCGGCGGCGATGAATTCGTCGAAGGCGCGCGGCTCCGTCTTGTCGAGCGTCAGCCGGAGCGACACCTCAACCGAATAGCCCAGCGCCGCCCAGTTTATCACCGCCCGCTGGCCCTTGAGCACGCCCTGCGCACGCATCCGCTCCAGCCGCTTGTAGCAACTGGCCAGCGGCATGCCGGCGGCCTCCGCCAGCGCCGTCATCGGCTGGGTGGGGTCGTCCTGCAGGTGACGAAGGAGGCGCCTGTCGCTGTCGTTGAGCATGCGTATTTTTGGAAAGATGAATTCTGTGAATGATTTTCTACCAAATAGCGTCAGGAAAGGCAATTCCACTGCATCGGACACCGGAGCGTGCAGGCAGACTGCGCGCCGGAGACAACCCCGTTTCAACGGACGATTCAACGGACGAGGAGAGAGACCGATGCGCGTCTACTATGATCGCGACTGCGATGTGAACCTGATCAAGGACAAGAAGGTGGCGATCCTGGGCTATGGCTCCCAGGGGCATGCCCATGCGCTGAACCTGCGCGACAGCGGCGCGAAGAACGTCGTCGTGGCGCTCCGCGAGGGATCGGCCAGCGCCGCCAAGGCCGAAGGCGAGGGCCTGCAGGTGATGGGCATCGCCGAGGCCGCCGCGTGGTGCGACCTGATCATGTTCACCATGCCCGACGAACTTCAGGCCGAGACCTACCGCAAATACGTCCACGACAACCTGCGCGACGGCGCGGCCATCGCCTTTGCCCACGGGCTGAACGTGCATTTCGGCCTGATCGAGCCCAAGCCCGGCGTCGACGTCATCATGATGGCGCCCAAGGGCCCCGGCCACACGGTGCGCGGCGAATACGTCAAGGGCGGCGGCGTGCCCTGCCTTGTCGCGGTCGACAATGACGCGACCGGCCGCGCGCTGGAGATCGGTCTGTCCTATTGCTCGGCCATCGGCGGCGGGCGCTCGGGCATCATCGAGACCAACTTCAAGGAAGAATGCGAGACCGACCTCTTCGGCGAGCAGGCGGTTCTCTGCGGCGGTCTGGTGGAGCTGATCCGCATGGGCTTCGAGACGCTGGTCGAGGCGGGTTACGCGCCCGAGATGGCCTATTTCGAATGCCTCCACGAGGTGAAGCTGATCGTGGACCTGATCTACGAGGGCGGCATCGCGAACATGAACTACTCGATCTCGAACACGGCGGAGTTCGGCGAATACGTCTCGGGCCCCCGCATCCTGCCCTACGAGGAAACCAAGGCGCGGATGAAGGCGGTTCTCGACGACATCCAGCAGGGCCGTTTCGTGCGTGACTGGATGGCCGAATGCGCCGTGGGCCAGCCGTCCTTCAAGGCGATCCGCCGCAACAACGACGCGCACCAGATCGAACAGGTGGGCGAGACCCTGCGCGGCATGATGCCATGGATCACCGCCGGCAAGATGGTCGACAAGTCGAAGAACTGAGGCTTTTCACTGCAAGACACCGCATGACCCCGGCCCTGTGCCGGGGTCATCGCGTTTCGCCATGGCCACGAGGTCCGCTTGCCGGTTCAGCAGGGCCGCGCGAGCACCAGCACCCAAGCCGATCCCGCCTGAGCGAAACCGTATTGCGTCAGCTGCGGGTTCAGGATGTTCGACCGATGGTCGGGGCTGGCCATCCAGTCGGACAGCAGGGTGCGGATATCGGGCTGCCCGCGCGCGATGTTCTCGGCCACGAGGCATGGCTGATATCCCGCGCGACGGACACGGTTCATGGCCGAGGAGCCGCCGGACCCGGTATGGCTGAAGCCGCCCGTTCGGCTGAGATATTGCGCATGGGCTTCGGCCGCCGCCTGAAGCGCCGGACTGTAGCCCAGCGGACGGATGACACCGTTCTGCGCCCGCTGCACCGAGAACTGCGCGCCGGCCGATGCGATATCCACGCTTTCGCCGGCCGTCACCCGCTCGGTGCCGGCCGTTGGTGTACAGGCCGCCACCGCGGCTGCAAGCAGCAAGGGGAGTAAGTAGCGGCGCATCGTCGTGCTCCTTCGGGATGCTATGACCTCGGGTGGAGCATGCGCGAGCGATGACATAACGACAAGGGCCGGTTTTCCGGGTGCGGGTCGGACTTGTGCGCGGCGCATCACAGAGATCGACAACGCAAGGCACAAATATTGCATTATCATATTTATTTGGCCTTCAAGCCACCAATCCCATGGTACTGGATCGCATTTTTGAAATCATTTATCCACAGCCAGCGCCTCGGCAAGGGCGCGCTGACGCCGCAGGACCAGCCCCAAGTCGAGGGCCTTGAGCACGCCAGCCTCGACGACGCGGCGCCCCTCGACGATCAGGTTGCGCACCCGTGTGGGACCGGCCAGAAGCAGCGTGGCCGCGTCCCAGCTGCCCGCGGCCTCGACCCCCGGCATGCCCCAGATCGCCAGATCGGCGCGGAACCCCGGCGCGATCCGGCCGCATTCCGCCGCGCGTCGCATGGAACCTCAGCCCGACCTCCCGTGCCGCGGCGATCGTGTCGTCGAGCCGCACCCCGTTGGGAAAGAGATAGAGGTGAGGGGCGTCATCGTGCAGCCCGACAGCGCCAGTTCCTCAAGCCCGGCCTGGGCCGAGACGAACATGTGTTCGGGCGTAAATCGCGCCCAGATCGGATAAAGCGTCCCGAGCCAGCCGAAAAGCGCCGCATCCTGCGCGCCCGGCACGGCGCGGGTGAGCGTCTGGAACAGGTGATGATGGGTGTTCACCAGCCCCGGCGTCACCAGACAACCGCCCGCGTCGATGACCGGCCCCGACGCCTCAAGCCCCTGACCGAGATCGACAATCTCACCATGCTCGATACGGATGTCGGTGTCGCGATGCTCCGTGCCCTCGTCGTCCATCGTGACGACGCATGCCCCGTTGCGGATCAGGAGCGACGTCACGCCCCCGCGCTCGAAAGAAGCGCCAGCGCCTCGGCGTGAAGCGCGGGGCTGGAGGCGGCAAGCACCCTGCCGCCGCCATGGGCCGGGCCGCCCTCCCAATTCGTGACGACACCGCCCGCCGCCTCGATCACGGCGATGGGGGCGCAGATGTCGTAGGGGTGTAGTCCCGCCTCGATCACGAGGTCCACATGCCCTGCCGCGACAAGCGCATAGGCGTAGCAATCCATACCGTAGCGCGTCAGGCGCACACGGTCGCGCACAGCCTCGAAGCCTGCTCTGTCCTGCGCGGTGCCCAGTTCCGGAAAGGTCGTGAACAGTTTCGCCTCGGACAGCGACGGCGCGGGCGCCACGGCAAGCGGGCGCGCACCACGGGGCCCGGTGAGGCGAGCACGGCCCAGCCCGCCCTCGAAACGCTCGCCGATATAGGGCTGATCGATGATGCCGTAGACCGGCCCCTCGGCATCGGTGAGTGCGATGAGGACACCCCATGTGGGCGTGCCGGAGATGTAGCCGCGCGTCCCGTCGATGGGATCGAGCACCCAGGTCAGACCGCTGGTGCCGGGCAGATCCGCAGATTCCTCGCCCATGATGGCGTCCTGCGGCCGGCGTTCGGCCAGAACGGCGCGCATCGCGGTCTCTGCCGCGCGGTCGGCTACCGTCACCGGATCGAAGGCGCGCAAGTCTCCAGCAGCGGCCTTGTTGGCGGTCATGAGGGCCGAGGAACGGAAATGGCGCAAGGTTTCGCGGCGGGCGGCCTCGGCGACCGCATGCGCGGTGGACAGCACCGCCGGAATGTCGCGCGCGGCCACGCGGAACGCGTCTCCGCTTGGGGATGCTGTCGTCATGTCGTCGTGTCTTGTCCGTCGGTGCGCCGCCCCGGTCCGGCGACACGATCCGAGGTGGCATGACCCGGTTTCCGGGTCAAGCCGCGCGGTCCGCTGCGCTCAGGCGGCAGTGTCCGACAACACGCGCGCAAGCTCGAAAAGCCGGCGGCGCTGGTTTTCCGGGATCGCGTAGTAGGAGCGGACAAGCTCGAGCGCTTCCTTGTCGGACAGGATATCGCCGGGCGGAGCGTTCTCGGTCTGCGCGACGTCCTCGGCGACATCGGCGCGGTCCATGCCCTCGAAGACGTAGCTGACCGGCACGGACAGCGCCTCGGAGATGTCCCACAGCCGGGACGCGCTGACGCGGTTCATGCCGGTTTCGTATTTCTGGATCTGCTGGAACTTGATCCCGACCTTCTCGGCAAGCTGCTGCTGGGTCATGCCCACCATCCAGCGACGATGGCGGATGCGTTTGCCTACGTGAACGTCAACGGGGTGTTTCACGACGCTCTCCTCTCGTGTTTCCGTAACCAGTTCTCGATGTCCCGTTGACCTTGCGGCACCCCACAACACCTTGTGGCGAGTGCCGCTCAACTCATGCGACAGTCGGGAGTTAGCGCGTCGCGCACGGGGATCAATACCCTGGTGGACGACCTCCCGGACAGAAAGCGCCGGTTACCTCGGAACGTGCGCTGGCTTCAGTATACTCGCGCCTTGCGTGCATTGCAACGTTTCTGCACTGGAAGCCGCGCGCGGCCGGTCCTAGGCTGGGGCGGTTGAGCGTATCCCGGCGGGAGAGACATGAAAGCGGCACGCGTAGAGAACTTTGGCGATCCCCCCGTCCTCGCGGAAATCGAAAGCCCCTCGCCCGGCCCCGGGCAGGTGCTGGTGCGGATCGCGGCCTGCGGTCTGAATTTCGCCGACCTGCTGATGATCGACGGCAAATACCAGGACACGCCCGAGCCGCCCTTCACGCTAGGCATGGAAATCGCGGGCATCGTGGAGGGCCATGGCGAGGGCGTGGCGCTACCTGCCATCGGCACGCGCGTCGCGGTCTTCGCGGGCTCCGGCGGGCTGGCGGAATACGGCGTCTTCGACGCCGCGCGCTGCGTTCCGATCCCCGACACCATGAGCTTCGAGGAGGCGGCGGGGTTCCTCGTGGCCTATGGCACCAGCCACCTTGCCCTGACCCGCCGCGCCCGGCTGCGGGACGGCGAGCGCCTGCTGGTCCTCGGCGCCTCCGGGGGCGTCGGGCTGACGGCGGTGGAACTGGGGGCCGCGATGGGCGCCGAGGTGATCGCCGTCGCGCGCGGCTCGGACAAGCTGGCGGCGGCGAAGGACGCCGGGGCACACCACCTGCTGGACGCGCGGACGGCCGACCTTCGCGCCGAGGTCAAGGCGCTGGGCGGCGCGGACGTGGTCTATGACGCGGTCGGCGGCCAGATGTTCACCGACGCGATGCGCGCCACCAATCCCGAGGGCCGCATCCTCGTCATCGGCTTCGCGAGCGGACAGCTGCCGCAGATCGTGCCCAACCACCTCCTGGTCAAGAATATCGACGTCATCGGCTTCTACTGGGGCGGTTACATGCGCTTTGGCGCCGCGCACCTCGCGGACAGTCTCAAGGCACTGATGGACATGTACGAGGCAGGACGGATAAGGCCCCATGTCGGCGCGACGCGTCCGCTTGACCGCAGCGCCGAGGCGCTGGACCTGCTGCGCGACCGGGCGGTCGCCGGCAAGGTCGTCGTGACGATGGACGGCTGACGATAAACGGCTGACGATGAATGACGGACGGGCGTCACATTCCGCGATAGGCCTGCCGGATGCCCTCGGTCAGTGCGTCGACGGGCGCGCCGCGGGCCAGTTCGGCACGATAGAGTTTGATCCCGATTTCCGGCAGGTTGGGCAGAGCGCCGTTGTGGTCGATCCGCTCCACATAGGGTGGCTCGGCGCCCTCGATGCAGGCATGGACGGCCAGATCGGCGGAGACCGAGGCCTCGACCGTGCGGATGGAGTCGCTTTCGACGGCCATTTCCCATGAGATCGCGGCCCGGTCCAGCGCGTCCTGAACGCCGCGCCGGAAGATACAGGCATGCTCGAAGGCCAGCCGCAGGGGGCGCTGTTTCCAGACCTGGCCGCCCTCGGCCCCGACCCAGACGAGCGAACGGGTGATCAGCGTCTCGCCGCCGGCGGTGGTTCCATCCGCGGTCGTGAGAATCACGTCGAGCTCACCACGCGCGAACATCGTCTTCAGCCGCGAGGTATAGGACGACACCAGTTGCACGCGCATGCGCGGAAAATCGGTGTTGAACCGTTGCAGGACCTGCGGAATGGCCGGATAGACGACGTCATGGGGCACGCCCAGCGTGATCTGGCCGGTGTAGTCCTTCGCGGTCAGTCGGCCCAGCACCTCGTCATTGAGGTCCAGAAGCCGCCGCGCGTAACCCAGCATCTGTTCGCCCGCGCCGGTCAGCGCCAGACGCCGGGCGCTGCGGTCGAAAAGCGCTACCCCGATGCTTTCCTCCAGCCGCTTGAGCTGCATCGAGACAGCCGACTGCGTGAGGTTCAGAAAGCCGGACGCCTTGGTGACGCCGCCCGCATCGACGACGGCCACGAAGGCGCGGATGGCGGTCAGATCGAGATTTCGGGGCATAACATCACCGTTCGTGATTCATTTCATCAAAACCATTCACTTTTAACATGTCGTGCCTCGCACCATGTATCAAGCACTGAAATGAGTAGTCCAATTGTGTTCAAGGAATAGAAAGGTAACGCCATGGCACATATCGCTTCGCGCACTCTGTCCCCCGCCGGGCGCTCCGCCGTCGGCCCCGCGCTCTTCACCCGCATCGCCGTGGCCTTCGCCGTATGGCGTCAGCGCCGCGCGCTCGCCGGCCTGCCCGATCATCTGCGTCGGGATGTCGGCCTGACCGATGCCGAGATCGACCGGGAGGCACGCCGGCACCTGTGGGACGTCCCGGATCACTGGCGCTTCTGACGCCACCAGCACGACCCGCGCGCCACCGATAGAAAAAAACTATCGCGCCGGAGAGCCACCTCCGGCGCGTCTTTCTTGAAAATGCCGCCATCCTCGCCAATATCACACCATGAGACGGCTCGGGTCCCGATGCGGGGGCCGACCCGATCCAAAGTGTTTCTATTGGAGGGATACATGGCAGAGTATCAGACGATCCGGTCCCGCGCCCTTGGCGTCGATCAGGCCCGGATCGACGAGGGCCTTCGCGCCCACATGAACAAGGTCTACGCGACCATGTCGGGCGGCATGCTGATTACCGCCGCCGCGGCATGGGCGATCGCGAACCTTGCCGTCACGTCCGACCCCACCGGCGCCACCGTGGCGCTGCGCGAGGGCCAGTACCTGACGGGCCTGGGCGAGGCGCTGTACGCCACGCCGCTGCGCTGGGTGGTGATGTTCGCACCGCTCGCGTTCATCCTCTTCGGCTGGGGCGCTCTGATGCGCCGTGGCTCGGCAGCTGCCGTAAGCTTCGGCTTCTTCGCGTTCGCGGCCGTCATGGGCGTGTCGATGAGCTCGATCTTCCTGGTCTTCACGTCCTACTCGATCGTGCAGACCTTCCTCGTGACCGCCATCGCCTTCGCGGCCCTCAGCCTCTGGGGCTACACCACGAAGCGCGACCTCAGCGGAATGGGCACGTTCCTCATCATGGGCGTGATCGGCCTGCTGGTGGCGATGGTCATCAACATCTTCCTGCAGTCGGCGCCGATGATGTTCGCGATCTCGGCGATCGGCATCCTGATCTTTGCCGGCCTGACCGCGTTCTACACGCAGCAGATCAAGAGCGATTATGTCGCCCACGCCGTGCACGGCGATCAGGATTGGCTGGACAAGGCCGCCATCGACGGCGCGCTCAGCCTCTACATCAGCTTCCTGAACATGTTCCAGTTCCTGCTAATGTTCATGGGGCAACAGGAATAGCGACGGCATCCGCCGCTGATGCATCGAAGGGCCGGGGGTTTCTCCGGCCCTTTTTTCTTGTCCGCCGCCCCGATATGACCCGGGCATGGCCCCGTGATCGGCTGTCATGAAAACTTCATGGGACAGGCTGCGTGGCAACGCCATATTCGCTGCGATGCGTGCCCGGGGGACCACAAGGCCATGGCTGAGACAGGACTGAACCCGGACGCCGACGCCGCTCCTCCGCAGATGGCGGAGCTTTTTCGCGTCTTCGGCCGCATCGGCCTTCTGTCCTTCGGCGGCCCTGCTGCGCAGATCGCGCTGATGCACAAGGAACTGGTCGAGGAGCGCGGCTGGCTCACCGAAAAGCAGTACCTGCAGGCGCTCAGCTTCTGCATACTGCTGCCGGGCCCCGAGGCGATGCAGCTTGCCACCTATGCCGGCTGGCGCATGGCGGGCGTGGCTGGCGGGCTGATCGGCGGGCTGCTCTTCGTGATCCCGGGGGCCGTGGTGATCCTCGCGCTTGCCGCGCTCTACGCCGTCTACGGGAACGTTCCACTGGCCGAGGCGCTGTTTCTCGGGATCAAGGCCACCGTCATCGTCATCGTGGCCCAGGCGCTTCTCAGGCTCGGCGCGAGGGCCCTGTCCGGCGCGCTGGCCTGGGCGCTGGCCGTGGCTGCTTTTCTCGGGCTCTTCGTGCTGCAACTCCCCTTCCCGCTGATCGTCATCGGCGCGGCATTGATCGGGGCCGTCGCGGCGACGGGATCGGCGTCGGTCGCCTCCGCCCCCGGCATACCGCTGTCGGGGACGCTGCGCACTGTCGCGCTGTGGGGGGCGATCTGGCTCTTGCCGCTCGCGGCGCTTTGGGCCGTGGCGCCGGGCGGGATCCTGGCCGAGGTGGGACTTTTCTTCGCGAAGCTCGCGGTCGTCACCTTCGGCGGCGCCTATGCGGTGCTCGCCTGGATGGTGCAGGAGGTCGTGCAGGATTTCGGCTGGCTCACCACGGCGCAGATGATGGACGCGCTGGGGCTGGCGGAGACCACGCCGGGCCCCCTGATCCTGGTGACGGAGTTCGTGGGCTTCCTCGCGGGGGTGCAGGCGGGTGGCCTCTGGATGGGCCTCGCTGCCGCTCTGGTGACGCTCTGGGTGACCTTCGCGCCCTGTTTCCTGTGGATCTTCGCCGGTGCGCCATACGTGGAATGGATCGCCACGCGCCCACGCCTTCAGGCAGCACTCGACGCCATCACGGCGGCCGTGGTGGGCGTGATCGCCAACCTCTCGCTTTGGTTCGCGCTTCATGTCGTCTTCGGCGAGGTGACCCGGACAGGGAGTCCCGGGGGTGTCGGCCTGTGGCTGCCGCAGGCGGCAAGCGTGGACATCGGTGCGGTGCTGCTCACCGGGCTTGCGGCGGCGCTGATGTTCTGGCGGCGGCTCGATCTTCTGGTGGTGCTGCCCCTGATGGCGCTGGCGGGGCTGGGCTGGAGCCTCGCCACAGGTGCCATCTGAAGACACCGGCACGCGTTGCGTTTTGACGGTTGACTCGCGCCCGCGCTCGGTTAGAACGCGCAGTCTCAGAGATATCATGCGTCCGGGCCAGAGCGCTCGACGCCCCGACAATAGCCCGAGGAGCCTGGACCATGGCCAAGCCGACCACCATCAAGATCCGCCTGAACTCGACCGCGGGGACCGGGCATTTCTACGTGACCAAGAAGAACGCGCGCACGATGACCGAGAAGATGAGCGTACGAAAGTACGATCCCGTCGCGCGCAAGCACGTCGAATACAAGGAAGGCAAGATCAAGTAATCGCCTTCCGTTTTCCGACTGTCAGGGCCGCGCAAGAGATTGCGCGGCCCTTTTTCTTGTCCACGTTTCACTCGAGGCCCCGTGATTTTCACACAAGGCCCCGTGATGCTGTCAGAGATCACGCTTCGTCCGACCACCGCGCGGGATCTGCCGCGCATCGACGCGCTCTTGTCGGAGAGCTATCCGGCACTGCTGAAGCCGGATTATCCGCGCTCAGAGCTCGAGCGTCTCGCCCGGCTCGGGGTCAAGCACTCGCACCCCCGGCAGCGCCGCCTTCAGCGCATCGGCCGACTGTTCCAGGAGCGGGAAGGTCCGGTAATGCACCGGAATGACCGTCTGGAACCGGAACAGCCTGGACGCGGCATAGGCGGCGCGCTTCATGTCCATCGTGAAATGCCCGCCCGCGCAGAGGATCCCGATCTCGGGCGCGTGCAGGTCCTGCAGGACGGACATGTCGGCCATCACGTCGGTGTCGCCCGAGACGTAGACGCAACGCCCCTCGCCCGCGATCATGTAACCGGCCTCTGCGCCCGTATAGACCGGTCCGTCATCGATCATGAGCGATGAGGAATGCGAGGCGGACACCATCGTCACGGCCACATCGCCGATCCCGACCGTGCCGCCCTTGTTGAAGCCCACGGTCTCGACCCCCCGCTCGGAGGCACCCCACCAACCCATGAGGTCGGCGATCCCGTAGACCGGGATGCCAAGCTCGCGCGCCAGTTCCGGCACGCCGCTGACATGGTCGAAATGCCCATGGGTCACGAGAATGGCCGTCGCGCCCGCGAGGACCTCCTCGCGCCTCTCGTTCGGAAACATCGGATTGCCGTCGATCCACGGATCGATCAGCAACACCTGCCCCGCGATCTCGAGCCGGATGCTCGCGTGGCCAAGCCAAGTATATTTCATGAAAGAAGCCCTCCCCGACGACCTGTCAGGGAGAGCTTATCCCAACCCGGCGGCGCATGGCAAAGACCGATGCGCGCGACGACGGCTCCGTCAGCGGATGGTGACGGCGAAGGGCGAGGTGTTGGCGGTTGCTGCCTTGGGCGCTTCCTCGGCGGCGTCTTCCTCGTCGAGGTGACGGGCCAGCATCCGCGAGAAGAGGATCGCGAAGCCACCGGCAAGTGACACGCCCACGACGGTGTCCCACGGCGCACTGAGCCCGCGCATGGTGAGTTGCGGCAAAATGACGAGGCACGAGGCCACGAATCCGAGAAGGCCGGGAAAGATGATCGACAGCCAGATCTTGATCGTACGTTCCATATCGCGTCCCTAAATATGAAATTCCTGTGCGTCGGCAGACGCTTTATGAGAAGCAGGATGTGCCGAGAATCCGGACTGAAATAAGGCATGGACCAGACCATTTTCGATCCAATTGACGCCTATTGTGAGCGGCTTGGGCCGGGTCTCTGGGCCGAGCCGCTGAACGCGGTGACGAACCTCGCCTTCCTCGTCGCGGCGCTGTTCTGCGCGCGGAGACTCGGGCATCCCCCGGCGCCGCTGGGCATGGCGCTGGTGGTCGTCCTCGCGGCGATCGGGGTGGGCTCGGGCCTCTTTCATACCTTCGCAAACGGGCTCACGGCGCTGCTCGACGTGCTGGCGATCGCCGCATTCATCTTCGTCTACGTCTTCGCCGTGAACCGCCATGTACTTGGCTGGCCGCGTGGCTGGGCCTGGGCGTCGATGCTGGCGCTCGCGCCCTATCTCGCGGTGGCCACCACGGGCTTCGCCGCGCTGCCCGGCTTCGACATCTCGGCCGCCTACTGGTCGGTCGCCGCGCTGATCGCCCTCTATGGCGTGACCCTGTGGCAGCGCAGACCCGGTTTCGCGCGCGGCCTGCTGATCGGCGCGACCATCCTGAGCCTGTCGATCACGGCGCGCTCCGTCGATCTGAGCCTCTGCGCGGCATGGCCCCGCGGCACCCATTTCCTGTGGCATGTCCTGAATGCCGTCATGCTGGGCTGGATGATCGAAACCTATCGCCGCGCCGTTCCCCCCGCGCCGCTTGCAGCGGCACCGCCACGGGGCTAAACCGCGCGCGGATCACCACCCCACTCGCACCGACGGAGGACGTCGCCCATGTCCATCGACACGACCACGGCCGCCAAGGTGGCCAAGCTCGCCCGGATCCGGGTCGACGACGAAGACCTCCCGGCGCTGGCGCAGGATTTCAACGCGATCCTCGGCTTCATCGAGCAGTTGGGAGAACTGGATGTCGACGACGTCGAGCCGATGACCAGCGTCACGCCCATGCGGCTGCCGCGGCGCGAGGACGTGGTCACCGATGGCGGTCAACAGGCAAAGATCCTCGCCAACGCGCCGGATGCGCGCGAAGGCTTCTTCGCCGTGCCCAAGGTGGTGGAGTAAGGGGCTGACATGACCGATCTGAACGCATTGACCATCGCCGAGGCCCGCGACGCGCTCCGCAAGGGCGAGGTGACGAGTGTCGAGCTGACCGAGGCGTGCCTGAAGGCCATCGAAGGCGCCGATGCTCTGGGCGCGGTGGTGCACAAGACCCCCGAGATCGCGCGCCAGCGTGCCGCCGCCGCGGATGCGCGCATCAGGGCGGGCGACGCGCCCTCCATGTGCGGTATCCCCGTCGGCATCAAGGACCTCTTCTGTACCGAGGGCGTGGCCAGCCAGGCGGGATCGAAGATCCTCGAGGGCTTCCGTCCCGAATACGAGTCCACCGTCTCCGCGCAGCTGCGCGACGCGGGCGCGGTGATGCTGGGCAAGCTCAACATGGACGAATTCGCCATGGGCAGCTCGAACGAGACCAGCGTCTACGGCAACGCGGTCAACCCGTGGCGCGCCGGGAACTCCGAGGCGGCGCTGACGCCGGGCGGTTCCTCGGGCGGGTCCGCCGCCGCCGTCGCCGCCGATCTCTGCCTTGGCGCGACGGGCACCGACACCGGCGGCTCGATCCGGCAACCGGCGGCCTTCACGGGCACGGTTGGCCTCAAGCCCACCTATGGACGCTGCTCGCGCTGGGGGATCGTGGCCTTCGCCTCCTCCCTCGATCAGGCGGGACCGATGACGCGCACGGTCCGTGACGCCGCGATCATGGGCGCCGCGATGATGGGCCACGACCCGAAGGATTCGACCTCCGCCGATCTGCCCGTCCCGGATTTCGAGGCCATGCTCACGGGCGACATCCGCGGCAAGGTCATCGGCATTCCCGGGGAATACCGCATGGACGGCATGCCCGGTGAGATCGAGACGCTCTGGACCCAGGGCATCGAGATGCTCAAGGACGCGGGCGCCGAGCTGCGCGACATCACGCTGCCGCACACGAAATACGCCCTGCCCACCTATTACGTGATCGCACCCGCCGAGGCGTCATCGAACCTCGCGCGGTATGACGGGGTGCGCTACGGCTACCGCGCGACGCTCGAACAGGGCGACGGCGTGACGGAGATGTACGAGAAAACCCGCGCGGAGGGCTTCGGCGACGAGGTCAAGCGCCGGGTGATGATCGGGACCTACGTGCTGTCCGCGGGTTTCTACGACGCCTATTACAACCGCGCCCGCAAGGTCCGTGCGCTGATCAAGCGCGACTTCGAGACCGTCTTCGCCGAGGGCATCGACGCGATCCTGACCCCCGCGACACCCTCCGCGGCCTTCGAACTGGGGCAGCAGCATGTCGACCCGGTCGAGATGTATCTCAACGACGTCTTCACGGTGACGGTGAACCTCGCCGGTCTGCCTGGCGTCGCCGTGCCCACGGGTCTGGACGCGCGCGGCCTGCCTCTCGGTCTGCAACTGATCGGCCGACCCTGGGAAGAGGGGGAGTTGCTGAACACCGCCTACGCGCTGGAGAAAGCCGCGGGGTTTGTGGCGAAACCCGCCAAATGGTGGTAGAAGTGCCCAAAGAACGATAACGGGGCTGAGCGATGAACTGGACCGGGCAGGCGCGGCGCATGGGCTGTTCCGTCGCGATACTGGCACTTGCCGCATGTGGAACCGGGCCGGCGCCCAGTGACGTGGCGCAAGGCGTGGGCTTTCAGGATTACCAGGAATACCAGACGCGCCGCGCAGCACTTCGTGAGCCGCCGGCGGCGCCCGTGACGCCGCAGACCGCCCTACCGCCCGCCGAGGTGGTCGCCGAACCCTTCGCGCCGCCTCCCGCGGGCACGCAATGGGCTGCCACGGACCCCGCTCCGGCGACCGGCGACTCCGTGGATGTGGCGCGCATCGCCGCCGGTGCCATAGCGGAAGTCGAAGGGGGCAACCCCGCCCCCGCAGCAGCCCCGCAGCAGATGGCCACCGCGCCCTCCGCCGACAATTTCGTGGCCCCGCCGCTGCCAGAGGGGATGTCGGTTCTGGGGGCGACTGTCGTGGCCTTCGCGCTCTCGACCGATCATGCCGTCGGGCAACGGGTCTATTCCCGCTTTCCGTTCCGCCTCGGACGCCCCGAAGTCCGGTGCTCGGATTTCCGCACCACCGACCTCGCCCAGGACTGGTTCCTGACCAATGAAGGCCCGGAACGGGATCGCGCGGGGCTGGACCCCGACGGAGACGGCTTCGCCTGCAACTGGTCGCCCGAGCGCTACCGCGCCGACGCCCGCGCCGCCACGCAGCAGCCCTTCGGCAGCTTCCAGGACGGGTGAGCCGCTCGCCCAATCACGGGCCGCGACGCGACGGGTTACGCCCCGAACTGGTGGTTCTCCACTACACGGCCATGTCCGACGCGGCCGCCGCCGAGCGTGCCCTGTGCGACCCGGCGCGCGAAGTCTCCTGCCACTGGCTGGTCGCGCGGGACGGCAGCGTGACGGCGCTCGTGGACGAAGACAGACGCGCCTGGCATGCCGGGGCCGGCAGCTGGCGAGGTCGCGCGGACGTCAATTCCCGTTCGATCGGGATCGAACTGGACAATGACGGCGCCTCGCCCTTCGCCGCACCGCTCATGGACGCGCTCGAGCGCCTGCTGGGCGATATCCTCGCGCGGTGCGACATTCCCGCCTCTGGCGTGATCGGACATTCCGACATGGCACCGGGCCGAAAACGCGACCCCGGACCCCGCTTCGACTGGCGCAGGCTCGCCCGGGGCGGCCTCGCGGTCTGGCCCGAGCAGGTCGAATCCGGGCGCACCCGGCCCGACATGGCAGTCTTTCGGGCCCACGCGATGGCTTTCGGCTATCCCGACGTGGCCGACGATCTGCTGCTCGAGACCGTGCGCCTGCGGTTCCGCCCGGCCGCGCGCGGGCCTCTGGACGCCACGGATTGCGCCATCGCCGCCGCGCTGGCGCATGCTTGACCCGATCGGTTCGAAAGCATAGGTGCAGCTTGCGCGGAAGGCCGGATGGCCGCGGGCCGCAAGGTTCGAGGAAAGTCCGGACTCCCTGAAGCAACGGTGCCGGGTAACGCCCGGGCGGAGCAATCCGACGGAAAGCGCCACAGAGATCAGACCGCCTTGCATGCAGGGCGAAGGTGAAACGGTGGGGTAAGAGCCCACCGCGCCCCCGGCAACGGGGGTGGCATGGCAAGCCCCACCGGGAGCAATGCCGAATAGGGACCGCATCATGGGGCGCTTCACCCCCGCGGTCCGGGTTGGCAGCTCGAGGCGTCCCGGCAACGGGTCGCCCAGAGGAATGGTCATCCACGGGGGACAACCCCCGGGACAGAATCCGGCTTACAGGCCTTCCGCGCAGTTTTTCGATCTTTTCAGGATGATCCAGAAGGAACGCCTTCGGCGTACGCCTTTTGCCTCGCCCGCCCGGTACCGGGCCAGGCTCGATCATGCCTCCGGCGGGAGGTTTTCTGCCAGAATGAAGGGGCAGGCCTCACACCCCTGACCCGGCCGTATCCATGAACCGCGGACCGCAACCGGGTCAGGGGGCTTCACCCTGGACGCCGGGTCGCTCTCCAGCTACCGGCGCAACTCCATCTCTAATCGACCTTGGTTAACGAAACCCTTCGCATCCCTTCATCCTGGAGAAAAACTCCGGGGGAGCGAAGCGTGGGGGCAGAGCCCCCGGGCGCGCGGCCGAGCAGCTCCCGGAACGGGGGCTCGAGGACGCGCGCTACCCCCGGCGCGACGCGAAGAAGTCCCGCAGAAGCGCGGAGGTCTCCGCCTCGCCGATCCAGCCATAGACGTCCGGTTTCCAATGGGCCTGCGGATGGTCGAAGACCCTGGGACCGCCAGCCACCCCGCCCGACTTGGGATCGGACGCGCCGTAGTAGAGCCGCGAGAGCCGTGCGGCGGCAATCGCCCCCGCGCAGGCCGGGCAAGGCTCCAGCGTCACCCACAGATCGCAGCCCGTCAGCCTTTCGGTGCCCAGCGCCGCGCAGGCCGCGCGGATGGCCAGCATCTCGGCATGGGCGGTGGGGTCGGTCAATTCGCGCATCCGGTTGCCGGCACGCGCGATGACCTCGCCGTCGCACACGATCGCGGCGCCGACGGGAACCTCTCCCCTGCCGGCCGCTGCGCGCGCCTCTTCGAGGGCCACGTCCATGAAACCGCGAAAATCGCTCATGATGTCCCTCTTGGCGCTTTTCGCGGCGCTGTCAAACCGCTAGGCCGGTGCCATGTCTGACGGAGATCGCATTGCCAAGGTTCTGAGCCGCGCCGGGGTCGCCTCCCGCCGCGAGGCGGAGCGCATGATCGCCGAGGGCCGGGTCAGCGTGAACGGCGCCCGGATCGACAGCCCCGCGCTCAACGTGACGCCGGCCGACCGGATCGCCGTGGACGGCAAGCCCGTCGAGGCGCCGGACCGTCCTCGGCTCTGGCTCTATCACAAGCCTGCGGGGCTGGTGACCTCGGCCGCCGACGAGAAGGGGCGCAGAACCGTCTTCGACGCCCTGCCCGAGGGCATGCCGCGGGTGATGACCATAGGAAGGCTCGACCTGACGTCCGAGGGGCTGCTGCTTCTGACCAATGATGGCGGGATCAAGCGGCAGCTGGAACTGCCCAGCACCGGCTGGCTTCGCAAGTACCGGGTCCGCGTCAAGGGCGCACCGGACGAGGCCCAGCTCGAACCGCTCAGAAAAGGCATCGAGGTGGAGGGCGTCCGTTACCTTCCGATGCAGGTCACGCTCGACCGGCAGCAGGGCGCGAATGCCTGGCTGACGATCGGCCTGCGCGAGGGCAAGAATCGCGAGATCCGGCGCGCGATGCAGGCGCTCGGCCTCGAGGTGAACAGGCTGATCCGGGTCTCCTTCGGTCCCTTCCGCCTCGGCACGCTCGCCGAAGGCGCCGTGGAGGAGGTGCGGCCGCGCGTCATGGCAGACCAGCTTGGCATGCCGGAGCTTGTCGAAGGCCATGCCGACCCTTCGAAATCACTCCGCAAGCCTAAGGGCGGTCCGCCCCGCCGCCCTGGCCGCCCTCGCCCGCCTCGGGGCTGATGGAATAGCGTTCGATCAGCTTCGCTTGGCTCATGAACACCGCGAAGAGGAAGGCGGGCAAGCCGAAGGTCTCGAAGGTGACCCAGAACTCCGTCGATTGCGTGCGCCAGACGATTTCGTTCAGCACCGCCATGAAGGCGAAGGCGCCGGCGATGCGCCTGGTCATGATCATCCAGCCCTCCTGCCGCATCGGCAGAAGCTCTCCCATCAGGAACTGAAGCCAGGATTGGCCGCGCGCGAGCCCGATCCCCAGCATGGTGGCGAAGAAGCCGTAGACCAGCGTCGTCTTCATCTTGAAGAACCGCTCGTCGTTGAGCCAGACGGTGAGCCCGCCGAAGACCACGACCATCAGCGCGGTGAAAACCTGGATGCGGCTGATCTTGCCGGTCAGCTTCCATAGGATCGCGATGGAGGCCAGCAGGATCGGCACGAAGGCCGCGGTCACGATGATGAAACCGTCGTATTGTGTGCTGCCGACACTCAGGCTCGCGTCCTGGAACCGCATGTAGGCGATGAAGAACAGGATCGGCGGCCCGAGCTCCAGCCCGGATTTCAGCCATGGATTGATCGCTTTTTCCGACATGACGGTCCCTTATCCCCCCACCTCAACTATCACCGCGCCCGCCGCGATCAACCCCATGAGCGCCGCGCGCACCGGCCCGACCTGTTCCTTGAGGAACAGCCAGCCGATCAGCGCTGCGAAAACCGTGGAGGTTTCGCGCAGCACCGCCGCCTCGCCCACCTGGTCGAGCCGCGTGGCCAGCATGATCGAGCCGAAGCTCGCGAAGGCTATAAGCCCGCCGACGATGCCGCGAAACGCCAGCGGCCCGAGCGTGGGCTTGTCCTCGAGCCGCCGGTAGAAGGCCGCGGCGAGAAACGGGTAGAGCAGCCCGTCGATGAAGAAGAACCACGCGAGGAAGGTGAAGGGATCGGCCGTCGCGCGGATGCCATAGGCGTCGAAGGTGGTGTAAAGCGCCACGAAAAGCCCCGTCAGCACCGCGAACCAGAGCGCCGGGATCAGCGTCTCGCGCGCCACGGTGATCCGAGCCATGTTGTAGAGTGCAAGCCCGTAGAGCCCTGCCAGCAGCACCGCGACGCCCAGCCACTGGATGCCGCTGAACGTCTCGCCGAACAGAAACCAGGCCCCGATAACCGTGAAAAGCGGGCCCGTGCCGCGCATCACCGGGTAGACCACCGTGAAGGCCCCGCGCCGGTACGAGGCGAGCACTGCCCATTTGTAGAGCGCATGGATGACGAAGACGCCCGCGAAGATCGGCCACATGTGCGGCTCGGGCCATGGCACGATGAACAGCGCGAAGGGCGCGGCCATCAGACCGTAGGACGCGTCGATCGCACCCCGCGCCAGCAGCGGGTCGTGCCGGCCTTTCTGGAGCGCGCCGAAGACCGCGTGCAGAACCGCCGCCAGAAGCGCGAGGAAGAGCGCGGCGCGCGCGCCCTCCGCTGTCCCCTCGATCGAGATGAGCCAGTCGCTCACGTTGCGGGCCGGGACGCGATCAGCGGTCCAGCCCGACAAGGGCGGCGGCGAAGTCCTCGGGGTCGAACGGGGCGAGATCGTCGATCTGCTCGCCCACGCCGATGGCATGGATCGGCAGGCCAAACCGGTCGGCCAGCGCCACCAGCACCCCGCCCCGCGCGGTGCCGTCGAGCTTGGTCATCACGAGGCCCGAGACATCCGCCATCTCCTGGAAGGTCTTGACCTGGCTGAGCGCGTTCTGACCTGTGGTCGCGTCCAGCACGAGGATCGTGTTGTGCGGCGCGTCCGGGTCCTTCTTGCGGATGACGCGGACGATCTTGGCCAGTTCCTCCATCAGGTCGGCGCGGTTCTGCAAGCGGCCGGCGGTGTCGATCATCAGGAGGTCGGCACCCTCGGCTTCCGCCTTGCCCATCGCATCGAAGGCGAGCGCGGCGGGGTCCGAGCCCTCCGGCGCGGTCAGGACGGGCACGCCCGCGCGTTCCCCCCAGATCTGCAGCTGTTCGACGGCCGCGGCGCGGAACGTGTCGCCGGCGGCGATCACCACGGTCTTTCCGGCGGCCTTGAACTGGCTGGCGAGCTTGCCGATCGTCGTGGTCTTGCCCGATCCGTTGACGCCCACCACCAGCACCACCTGCGGCTTCTTCGGATAGAGCGGCAGGGGACGGGCGACGGGTTCCATCACCCGCGCGATCTCGGTTGCCAGAAGCTCCTTGATGTCGGCGGCGCTCATCATCCGGCCGTAACGGCCCTCGGCCATGTTGGCGGTGACGCGCATGGCCGTTTCCACGCCCATGTCGGCGCTGATCAGAAGCTCCTCGAGCTGTTCGAGCATCTCGTCGTCGAGCGCCCGGCGCGGGGCGGAGGGGCTGCGCCCCATCAGACGACCGAGCAGACCCGGACGTGCCCCGTCGTCCTGCGCGGGCGCCTTCTCCCCGGTGTCGGGGCGCAAGGCCTCCGGCGTCAGGTCGGGCGCGGGCGAGGGCGGCGCGCGTTCCGGCTCTGGCTCGGGTTCGGGCGCCGGGGCCGCCTCGCCGGGATGAGCCGTCTCATCCTCTGCAATCGCCGGCGGCTCGGGCTCGGGCTCGGTGGCGGGGGCAGGCTCGGCTTCGCGCTCGCGGCCGGGCTCGGGTCTGGTTTCCGGAACGGGCTCGTGCCGCGCGTCTGTCGCCGCCTCCCGATGCTCCTGCGTTGCCTCAGCTGCCTCCCCGGCGCCCTCCTCGATGATCGCGTCCAGCCCCTCGTCGAGCCTGGAGGAGGATTTGAACATGCGATCCTTGAGCTTGCGGAAGAAGGACATGGGCGGAGGGGCCTTTCGTTCACCAATGCGACCCACCTAATACGCCGCGCCGGGCGATGGAAGTGTGCGTCCCTTCCCCGGTGCCGCGCCCGGGGCTATGCTCCGACCGAACGAGAGGCAGAACGCGCATGCCGGTCATCGACAGATATGGGGCCAGATATGGGATCGCGACGCTGGTCCCCCTCACGCTCCTGATGCTGGGGGCCACGCTCTGGGGCGGGTATGCGGTGATGGCGCTTGTCTGGCTGACGCTCGTTGCGGGGCTGATGGACCAGTTGCTCGTGCAGCCCACGGGCAGCACCGGCGCGCAAATCCGCTGGCCCGACCGCCTGTCGGTCCTGCTGGCGCTGGGTCACCTCGCCGTCGTGCCGCTCGTCCTCGTGGCATTGTCGGGCACCGGCATGGGCCTCGGGCACAAGATCGCGCTTTTCGCCGCGACCGCCTCCTTCATCGGGCAGGTCAGCCACCCCAACGCCCATGAGCTGATCCACCGCAAGGGCCGCCTCCGCGCCGGGCTCGGCGCGCTCGTCTATGTCACGATGGGCTTCGGACACCATGTCTCGGCACACAGGCTGGTGCACCACCGCCACGTCGCGACGCCGGACGACCCCAACACGCCGCGCGGGGGCGAAAGCTTCTGGCGCTACCTGCCGCGCGCCTGGGCGGGCAGCTTCCGCGCCGGTCTGGCGGCTGAGGCGGCGCGGGTAAAGCGCGGCGCGGCACGGCTCAACCCCTATTGGGTCTGGACGGGCGGCGCGGCGATCACGGCGTTGCTCGCCACGGCGCTTGCCGGTCCGGCGGGCCTTGCCTGCCTTCTCGGGCTCTGGGTGCTGGCGGGCATGCAGATCCTGCTGTCGGACTATATCCAGCATTACGGCTTGCGGCGCCTGCCGCTGCCCTCGGGCCGCCGCGAACCGGTCGGACCCCATCACAGCTGGAACGCGCCCCGGGGCTTTTCGAGCTACCTGATGATGAACGCGCCGTCCCATTCGGAACATCACCTTCACCCCGACCGGAGCTATGAGCAGCTGGCGGTGGACACGGACGCGCCCACCTTGCCCTGGTCCCTGCCCGTCATGGCGATGCTGGCGACGATCCCACCCGTGTGGCGAAGGGTCATGGACCGGCGCGCCGCGCGCGTGATGGCCGCAGCCGAGGCGCGCATCGCCGCCGCCGACCGCGCTGCCGCGTGACCTGAGCCGAAGGCGAGGCGAAGGAAATGCAGCCGCAGGCTGCGCCGTTGGACGGACCTAGAGGCGGAGGCCGTGGCGCCCCGCGAGATCGGTGAAGAACTGCCACGCCACCCGGCCCGAGCGCGCGCCGCGCGTGGCCTGCCATTCGATGGCCTCCGCGCGCAGGATCTCGGGCTCGACCTCGACCCCGTAGGCCGCGCAATATGCATCGATCATCGCGAGGTACTCGTCCTGCCCGCAGGGATGGAAGCCCAGCCAGAGGCCGAAGCGGTCCGAAAGCGACACCTTCTCCTCGGTCGCCTCCGACGGGCTGATCGCCGTTGCGCGTTCGTTCTCGATCATGTCGCGCGGCATCAGGTGGCGGCGGTTCGACGTGGCGTAGAACACCACGTTGTCGGGCCGCCCCTCGACGCCGCCGTCCAGCACCGCCTTGAGCGACTTGTAGTGCTGGTCGTCATGGCTGAACGACAGGTCGTCGCAGAAAAGGATCACGCGCACCGGAGCCTCGCGCAGCAGGTGCAGCAGCCGCCCGATCGTGGGCAGGTCCTCGCGCTGCATTTCCACCAGCACGAGGCCCGGTGTCTCGGCGGCGACCGCGCCGTGCACGGCCTTCACGAGCGAGGATTTCCCCATACCGCGCGCGCCCCAGAGCAGCGCGTTGTTTGCGGGCAGACCCTTCGCGAACTGGCGCGTGTTCTGCAACAACGTGTCCCGCGACCGGTCGATTCCCAGCAGGAGCGGCAGGTCGACCCGGTTCACCCGCGCCACCGGCTCGAGCCGGTCGGGATCCGCATGCCAGACGAAGGCCTCGGCCGACGTCCAGTAGGGCACCGTGGCAGGGGGCGGGCGCAGACGCTCAAGCGCCTCGGCAATCCGGTTCAGCGCGTCGTCGGACATGGGTTGTCTCAGAACTCCTCGTCTTCGTCGAGGATGCCTTCCGCGCGCAGACGGCGGTTGCGCTGGCGCTCCACCAGGCGGACGAGCTGGATCGAAATCTCGTAAAGCCCGTAGACCACCACGAAGAGGATGAGCTGCGTGATCACGTCCGGCGGCGTGAGGAGTGCCGCCAGCGTCAGGATGCCGACCACGGCCCATTTGCGCACGTTGCCCAGCCCCTCGGCGCTGACGAGGCCGGCCTTGCCCAGAAGCGTCAGAAGGACGGGAAGCTGAAAGCAGAAACCGAAGGCGAAGATGAACTTGAGAGCGAGGTCGGTCGATTCACGGATCGAGCCGAGAAAGACGGTGCGCAGCTCGGACGTGCTCTCGGAGACGGGCGGCGGCTCGTTGCCCAGAACCATGCTCGTCAGCATCGGGATCGCGTCCGCGAAGCCGATGAAGAAATTCATCGCAAGCGGCGTGACGACGTAATGGGCGAAGGACGCACCCATGAAGAACAGGACGGGCGAGGCGAAAAGGAAGGGCAGGATCGCGCCCTTTTCCGAGGCGTAGAGCCCCGGCGCCACGAACCGCCAGAGCTGATGCGCGATCACCGGGAATGAGACCGCGAAGCCCGCGATGATCGAGATGCGCACGAGCACGAAGAACTGCTCCTGCGGGGCGGTGAAGATCAGCTCGGGGCTCTGGCCGCGGGCCACGAGCACGTTGATCAGCGGCTGCTGGATGATGCCGAGGATCGGCTGCGCGACGGTGAAACAGGCCACCATGGCCACGACGAAGGCCAGGACCGAGCGGATCAGGCGCGTGCGGAGCTCCGCCAGATGCTCGATCAGCGGGGCGGAACTGTCCTCGATCTGGTCCTCGGCACTCATGGCGCGTCCGCTCCCGTGCGCGGCACGGCGTCGGCCGGCTCGGCGGTGGCTGCCGGCTTCGCCGGCTCCGGATCGGGCGCGACCTCGTTGGGCGCCACGGGGGCGTCACCGGCCTCCCGCTTGGCTTTCAGGTCGGCCGCCTTCGCTTTCGCCTGCTTGGCGGCCGCATCGCGTTTCTCGGCCGCGGCCCGCGTCTGGCTGCCTTCGGGGTACTTGTCGGGATCGATATCGCCGAACGCTTCCTTCAGCGCGTCGGTGCCCGCCTTGGCCGGGTTGCGCGTGTATCTGGCGGCATTCCGCAGGTCGCGGTTCAGGTCGGTCATGCCGCTCTCGTCGGCCGCCTCGTCCATCGCGCGCTGGAAATCCCGGGCCATGGCGCGGATGCGCCCGGTGAATTGCCCGAGCTTACGGAACATCACTGGCAGGTCCTTGGGACCAACCACGATCAGCGCGACCACGCCGATGACCAGCAACTCCATCCAGCCGATATCAGGCATGGCGGCCGCCTTTCGATGATGTCCCCCGGTGCACGGTCGGGCTGATCCGGGGTTGTTTACGCGTTGTCGCGTTCGCGCGGCGCGGCGGCGGGCGGCGTCACGTCACGCGCGTCCGAACCGTCGCCCGCCGTCCGGGTCGAGGCGTTCTCGATCTCTTCGGTCGAGTCCTTCACACCCCTCTTGAAGGCGGTGATCCCCTTGCCGACCTCACCCATGAGACTCGCGATCTTGCCGCGCCCGAACAGGACGAGCACCACGACCGCGATCAGCAACAGGCCTGCCGGTCCGATATTGTTGAGCATGTTCGTCTCCCTTTGCGGCGCGGATTGCGCATCTCACACCGCTTCTGACAGATATCTGTCTCCCATACCTATGGTCGCAACCCGGGAGATCAAAGCCCTAATGCTCGGGCGAGGGTGGTTTACAGGCTCACCCCCCCTGCCCGCAAGGGGCGATCCGCACCGGGAGGCCTCAATCGCGATGCGGAAAGACGAAACAGCGGTCGCGTCGCACGGTCAGCCACAGCGGCTTGCCGGGTTTCGGCAGAAAGACGCCGGGGACGGTCGCCCTGAGGATGCTGTCGTCGAAATCCATGAGGAACTCCACGAGGCTTTCGTGCCCCATGAAGCGCGCGCGCCGCACCACGCCGCGTGCCGGCACCCCGTCGAGCGGCGTGGGGTTCGGCCCCCGCCCGTTCCGGTCGAAGTCGATCTTGACGTGCTGGGGGCGAAAGACGATGTCGACCACGCTGCCGTCGGGATAGCCGGGGGCAAGGAATTCACCGAAGGGAGTCGTCGTGAGCGCGCCGCGGACGGTCCCGGTCACCACGTTGATATCGCTGAAAAACGCCGCTGCAGCCCGGTCGCAGGGCGCGTTGTAGACATTGTAGGGCGCGCCCACCTGCACGATCTTGCCGCCCCGCATCAGTGCGATCTGGTCGGCCATGCGCATGGCCTCCTCGGGTTCGTGGGTGACGAGCACCACCGCCGTGCCATCCTCCTTGAGGATCTCCAGCGTCTCGTCGCGAATCCCGTCGCGCAGGCGGTTGTCGAGGCCCGAGAACGGCTCGTCCATCAGCATGATGCGCGGGCGCGGCGCCATGGCCCGCGCCAGCGCCACGCGCTGCTGCTCGCCACCCGAAAGCATGTGCGGCGACTTGTCGGCATAGTCCTTCAGATCGACGCGCGCCAGAAGCGCGTTGACCCGCTCCCGCACCTCGGAACGGCTCCCGCTGAGGCCGAAGGCCACGTTCTGCCCCACGCTCAGATGCGGAAACAGCGCGAAATCCTGAAAGATCAGGCCTATGCCCCGCCGCTCGGGCGGCAGATGCAGCATGCCGTCCGACAGGACCTGACCATCGGCGACGATGCGCCCGGCCGCCTGCCTCTCGATGCCGGCGATCGTGCGCAGCACCGTGGACTTGCCGCAGCCGGAGGGCCCGAGAAGGCACAGGATATCTCCGGGCTTTACCGCGAAGGAGACGTCCCGCACCACGTCGCGGCCATCGAACTGGCAGCGGATGGCATCGACCTCGAGGCGGGGGGGCTGGGACATCAGGATGAATGACCGATCATTTCAATCGGGTTTCGCAGGTATCAGGCCCGCTCCGGGGTGGCAAGCAGTCCCGTCCGGACATGGCAGGGCGGGAGAAGGCACCGCGGAGCGATCGCGGTCCCGCCCCGCCTTGCCGAAACCTCTCAGATCGTGGCGTTGGTCTGCCCGCCATCGAGCAGGATGTTCTGCCCCACGATGAAGCCCGCATGCTGGGAGCACAGGAAAGCGCACATCGCGCCGAATTCCTCGATCGTGCCGTAACGGCCCGACGGGATGGTCTGGAGACGGATGCTGTGCGCCTCGTCCATCGAGACGCCCTGCGCCTTGGACACCGCCGATTCGAGCGCCGTGGCGCGGTCGGTGGCATGCGAACCCGGCAGCAGGTTGTTGATGTTCACGCCTTTCGACGCGACCTGCCGCGCCGTGCCCGCGACGAACCCCGTCAGGCCGGTGCGCGCCGCGTTCGACAGGCCCAGCGCGGGGATCGGCGCCTTGACCGATTGCGAGGTGATGTTGACGACGCGGCCCCAACCCTTTTCGATCATCGCAGGCATCAGCGCTGTCATCAGCGCGATGGGCGTCAGCATGTTGGCGTCAAGCGCCTTGATGAAATCCTCGCGGTCCCAGTCGGACCAGAGCCCCGGGGGCGGCCCGCCGGCATTCGTCACGAGGATATCGACCTCGCCCGAGGCGGCGAGAACCTGCGCGCGGCCTTCCTCGGTGGTGATGTCGGCGGCGACCGCCGTCACCTCGACGCCGTGTGTCTCCCGGATCGCCTGTGCCGTCTCCTCCAGCGCCTCGGCGCCGCGCGCGTTCAGGACCAGATCGACGCCCGCCTCCGCCAGTGCCTCGGCGCACCCGCGCCCCAACCCTTTCGACGAGGCGCATACCAGTGCGCGCTTTCCCTTGATGCCCAGATCCATGCCGGCCTCCCTGTCGGTTCGTTTCACCACAGATAGCAGCGCTCCGACTTGAGAACCAGCGCCGACAGGTTTCCATGGCGTTCGACGCAGGCCCGGAACTCAGCCGGTGCCGAAGAACTCCTCCCGCACGATCCGACCGTCCGCGACGTGGTAGATCGCCACCTCGCGCATGGGCATCCGCTCGCCCGTCGCCTTTTCGGTGGCGTCCATCTCGAAGATCACGGCGAAACGGTCATCGCCGTGCAGGAACGGTCCCTCGAGATCGGCCGAATGCACCTCGAACGCGCTGTCCCACCAGGCGTGCTTGGCCTTGATCCCGTCCACGCCCACCGTCTCCCGACCGGCGCCGGAGTAGTCGGCGGCTTCCACCGATACGGCCTGCGGGTGATAAAGCCTGTCGAGGTTCTCCAGTTCCTTGCCGGTCCTGCATCCCTCCACGAGGGCGTTGGCGATGTCCTGAAGTGTCATGGTCTCTCCTCCCGACTCATGTTCTTGAAATGTTCCAACCCTAACACGCGTCGTTGCCCGACCAAAGCGACGGTTTCATGACCCCGCGCTTGGCCGTTGCGGCCCCCTGCCCCCACGCTTATATGCCGGCCCATGCCCGACACGCTCCAGACCAACCGCCCCGACCTGCCGCCCGAGATCGCGCGGCGGCGCACCTTCGCGATCATCTCGCACCCGGACGCGGGCAAGACGACGCTGACCGAGAAGTTCCTGCTTTATGGCGGTGCGATCCAGATGGCGGGTCAGGTGCGCGCCAAGGGCGAGGCGCGACGCACGCGCTCGGACTTCATGAAGATGGAGCAGGACCGCGGAATCTCGGTCTCGGCCTCGGCCATGTCCTTCGATTTCGGGACCTGGCGCTTCAACCTCGTGGACACGCCCGGCCATTCGGATTTCTCCGAGGACACCTATCGCACGCTGACCGCCGTGGACGCCGCGATCATGGTGATCGACGGGGCCAAAGGCGTGGAAAGCCAGACGCGGAAACTGTTCGAGGTCTGCCGTCTGCGCGACCTGCCGATCCTGACCTTCTGCAACAAGATGGACCGCGAGAGCCGGGACACGTTCGAGATCATCGACGAGATCCAGGAAAACCTCGCCATCGACGTGACGCCCGCCTCCTGGCCCATCGGCATGGGACGCGATTTCCTTGGCTGCTACGATCTGATCCACGACCGGCTGGAGCTGATGGATCGCGCCGACCGCAACAAGGTCGCGGAGTCGGTGAAGATGCAGGGGCTCGACGATCCGAAACTGGCCGAGCACATTCCCGCCGCGCAACTGGCGCAACTCCGCGAGGAGGTCGAGATGGCGCGCGAGCTTCTGCCATCCATGGACCGCACCGCGTTCCACCAGGGCACGCTGACGCCGATCTGGTTCGGGTCGGCCATCAACTCCTTCGGGGTGAAGGAGCTGATGGACGGGATCGCCGAATACGGACCCGAACCGCAGGTGCAGAAGGCCGAGCCGCGCGAGGTCGCGCCGGAGGAAACCAAGGTCTCCGGCTTCGTGTTCAAGGTGCAGGCCAACATGGACCCCAAGCACCGCGACCGCGTGGCCTTCGTGCGCCTCGCCTCGGGGCATTTCCAGCGCGGCATGAAGGTGACCCATGTGCGCTCGAAGAAACTCATGGCGATCACCAACCCTGTCATGTTTCTCGCCTCCGACCGGGAACTCGCCGAGGAAGCCTGGGCGGGCGATATCATCGGCATCCCGAACCACGGGCAGCTCAGGATCGGCGACGCACTGACCGAAGGCGAGGCGCTGCGTTTCACCGGCATCCCTTCCTTCGCGCCCGAGCTTCTGCAATCGGCCCGCGCGGGCGACCCGATGAAAGCCAAGCACCTCGACAAGGCATTGATGCAATTCGCCGAAGAGGGTGCGGCCAAGGTCTTCAAGCCGCTGATCGGCTCGGGCTTCGTCGTTGGCGTCGTGGGCGCGCTGCAGTTCGAGGTGCTGGCCAGCCGGATAGAGCTTGAATATGGCCTGCCGGTCCGCTTCGAGCCGTCGCAATTCACCTCCGCCCGCTGGGTGTCGGGGCCGAAGGACAAGGTGGAGGCCTTCGCCGCCGCCAACAAGCAGCACATGGCCCAGGACAATGACGGCGACCCGGTCTACCTGACGCGGATGCAATGGGACATCGACCGGGTGGTGCGGGATTATCCCGACGTGACGCTCAGCGCGACGAAGGAGTTGATGGTCTGACCCATCAGAACCGCGTCCTGCCCACGGGCGAGTTCGTGGCCGACCCCGCGCGCGGGACCTTCACCGGGAATCGGGGGATCATCCATCGCCCCGACGGCACGCTCGGCACATCGCGGTGGAGCCACCGGCACTGGCTGATCTGCGCGCTCACCCATCCACGGGGCCGCTATCACGGACCGATGCCCGACCGGGGGTGGACGGCGCTGTTCTTCCTCGACGAGGCGGTGGCGCTTTCCGCAGGCCACCGGCCCTGCCACTATTGCCGGCGGGAGGCGTATCACGCCTACCGCGCGGCCTGGGCGGAGGCCTTCCGCGCCCCGCCCGACCGTATGGCGATGGACGGCGCGCTCCATGCCGCGCGCGTGACGCGGGCACGGGCGCAGATCCGGCATGAGGGCGATCTGGACGACCTGCCCGACGGTACGTTCATTCTGCATGATGGGCGCGCCTGTCTGGTGCTGCGGGATCGCCTGTTGCCATTCGCACCCTCGGGCTATCGGGGTGGAGTGCCCCGGCCATCCGGGCGCGAAACGATCCTGACGCCCGCGCCCAGCATCGCGGTGCTGCGCCATGGATACCGCCCGGCGCTGCATCCATCCGCCACAGCCGTCGCTTAACCGACCGTTAACCATGCGCTTGGGATTCTCGGCGCATGATGCGCCTCGTCCTCCTCGTGTTTCTGTTCATTCTTTCCGCCGGGCCGGCCTGCACTCCGCTGGCGCAGGGCGGCGTGGCACGGCTGCCGGCGACGGGCATCGACGGCGCATGGTCCCGGCAGGTCGTCGTCGCGGAGCACGGCCATACCGTAATGGTCGGACAGGTACTCATCCTGCGGCAGGCCGGGCGCAGCGCGATGGCGGTCGAAGTCGGACAGCTTCCCGACGGGGCAGCGGGGCGTCTTCGGATGGACAGCGCCTGGCATGAGGGGCGGAGGCTATCGTTCCGCACCATCCGACGCAACGAACCGTTCTGCACGGCCCCTGGCCGGTGCCAAGGGTTCCGGACGGGAACTTTCGCCCTGTCACGCGCCGAGTTCGATGCCGCCCTGCAATCGGGCCTGAGCGCCACGCTGATCGGCCCGGACGCGGTCGTGAAGGTGCATTTTCCGCCCGCCCTATTCGTCGAGGCGCGGGACCGGGCGCGGACCCTCCGTCTCTGGCCCTAACGCGCGGCCAGCAGCTCCGGCACATGCAGGCGGATCATCTCGTTGCTGTCGGCCACGCCCAGCTGCCGTCCCGCCGAAAAAGGCAGGTTGTTGTCGTTGCCGACAAGGATGTGTTCCGGCCCATCAAGAATGACGCTTTCTATCGTCACGAAGGGGAAGACGAAACGTCCCTCGGGCACATCCCCGTCCGTGGGCAACCGCGCAAGCCCCTCGGGATCGGCGATATCCATCAGGTCGATCTGCGCCAGTCGCGCCACATAGCCTTCCGCGTCGATCCGGGCCGTGTCGATCAGCGTTATGCGCTTGACCCGTGCGGGTGTGCGGAAACAGCCCTCGCTCTGGCCCTCCGCACAGGCGAGGCTCGGGTGCCCCTGCCCGGCATCGCGTTCGATCACCAGCGCGCGGGTGTCGTCGATGAAGTTGAAGTCACCGATGGCCACGGCCCCTTCGGTGAAACGGAACCGAAAACTTTCACCGGTCCAGTCGCCCGCCGCCGGATCGTAGCCCAGCACGCGGACAACCCCGTCCTCGCTGTTGCCCTCGGCATCGAGGATCGCCCCCTCCAGCATCGCCCAGAGCATCGCGCCGTCCGGCGTCATCGCCATCCCCTCGAAGCCGCGCGAACGGGGCACGCGCCAGTCCGCACCGGCCTCCGACGGGACGGTCAGCGCGGGGTGATCGGGAGAGCGGAGGGTCTCTTCCCCAAGCCGCGTTTCCTGCACGTCGAGGATCACACCGTCGAGCGTCGCAGTGATCATGAAGGGCCCGAATTCCTCGCCGATGAACACGCGGTCGCCCACGACCTGGATGCTCTCGGGGTCGAAATCCGCCCCGGTCAGATAACGCGCCTCGGTCGCCTCGTGCACGATCCGGAAGGGCACCTTGCGGTCGGGGTCGCGCAGCCAGACACGCGCCCGAACCTCGACGCGGCCGGTGTCGAAATCCGGCACAAGACGCGTGAAGCTGAGCAGCGCGTCGGAGGAATTCGCCAGGGAGCCGAAGCCGTTGTCGATCAGGGCATAGATCGCGCCTTGCGGGTCGCGCGTGAAGGCATAGGCCGAAAATCCCTGTATCGGCTGTCCGAAGAAGGGCCGCATCAGGCCGTTCGCCTCTAGCGATTGCGGGGTGTTCACGGGCGCTGTGCCGGCGGTGAACCGGCCCGAAACCCATGCCTCTTCGGGCGCATTCGCCGGCGGGGCGGAGAAGGAAAGAGCGGGCAGCGCGGCGTGACCGGCAAGGGTCGCGGGGACCATGTCCTGCGCGGAGACCGGCAGGGAAAGGGTCAAAAGCGGGACGAAGGCGGCGGATCTCAACATGGGACATTCCGGGCTTTGACGATTACGAAGAAACCCAGACTGCCCGCCCGGCGTTACCGGCACATGACGCGCATGCGACGAGGATGTGCAGACGCAGCGTCGAATTTGACCGCGTGCTGCTTTTGCGTTATGTGCCCGGGACGGCTGCGATGGGCGCAGCCAGCGACGCGGAGCGCGCCGGACGTCAGCGCTCCATTTCTTACCGCCGCGCGAGGATCACTCGCGGGCCAGCATGGACGCATATGACCAGCTTTTCCGAACTGAACCTTAATCCCAAGGTCCTCAAGGCCGTTGTCGAAGCCGGCTACGAAACCCCCACACCGATCCAGGAAGGCGCCATTCCACCCGCGCTGGAAGGCCGCGATGTCCTTGGCATCGCGCAGACCGGCACCGGCAAGACGGCAAGCTTCACGCTGCCGATGATCACCGCGCTTGCGCGGGGTCGGGCCCGGGCGCGCATGCCCCGCTCTCTGGTGCTGTGCCCCACGCGGGAACTGGCGGCGCAGGTGGCGGAAAACTTCGACACCTACGCCAAATACGTGAAGCTTACCAAAGCGCTCCTGATCGGGGGCGTCAGCTTCAAGGAACAGGATCAGCTGATCGACAAGGGCGTGGACGTCCTGATCGCCACGCCCGGCCGCCTGCTCGACCATTTCGAGCGCGGCAAGCTCATCCTGACGGACGTGAAGGTCATGGTCGTCGACGAGGCCGATCGCATGCTCGACATGGGCTTCATCCCGGACATCGAGCGTATCTTCGGCCTTGTGCCCTTCACGCGGCAGACGCTGTTCTTCTCGGCCACCATGGCGCCCGAGATCGAGCGCATCACCAATACGTTCCTGTCGAACCCCGCACGCATCGAGGTCGCCCGGCAGGCCAGCGCGTCGGCCACGATCGAGCAACGCCTGATCGAGTTCACGCCCACGCGCCGCGACATGGCCGCCGGACAGAAGCGCGAGATGCTGCGCGCCGCGATCAACGCGGAGGGCGAGGCCTGCACCAACGCGATCATCTTCTGCAACCGCAAGGTGGATGTGGATATCGTCGCCAAGTCGCTGAAGAAGCACGGCTTCGACGCCGAGCCGATCCACGGCGATCTGGACCAGTCCCATCGCACGCGCACGCTCGACGGCTTCCGCGCCGGAACGATCCGGTTTCTCGTGGCCTCCGACGTGGCCGCGCGGGGGCTCGACATCCCAAGCGTAAGCCATGTGTTCAACTACGACGTCCCCAGCCACGCCGAAGATTACGTGCACCGCATCGGCCGCACCGGCCGCGCGGGACGCAAGGGCGTCGCCATCTCGCTGGCGGTGCCTTCGGACGGGAAGTATCTCGACGCGATCCAGGGCCTGATCGAAACCACGATCCCCCGGGTCGAGCCGCCATGGTCCCCCGAGGATCGACCGGCGCGCGGCGGCCGGAAGGAAGCGCCCGAGGCGGAAGTCGAGAAACCCACCCGGCGGAGTCGTGCCCGGCGCGCAAGCCCGCGGGAGGAGGCGCCCGAACCCGCCGCAGCGACACCGGACGAGACCGCGTCCGAAACCCGGACCGAGACGGCCCCCGAGCCGGAGCCGCAGCCCGAGCGCCGGCCGCGCCGTGAACGCGGTGATCGGGGCGGCCGCTCCGGCGGGCGGGGACGCGATACCGTGGTGGGACTGGGCGATCACCTGCCCGGCTTCATCGCGATGAGTTTCGACGAACGACGCGGCGGCCCCGCGCGGGACTTCGCGGAGGCGGAGATCGCCGAGCCGGAGGCCGAGATCCCCGAGCCGGAGCCAGAGCCGGTAGAGACCGAAACCCCGGCCGAGGCGGAGACCTTCGAGGACGCGCCCAAGCCCAAGCGCCGTCGCAGCCGCGCGAAAAAAACGGATAGCCCCGCAGAGCCCGACAGCGCCGGGTCTGCCGGCACACACGAGGCCGATGCGCCAGACGCGGCGGATGGCACCGAACCCGCCGAGAATGACAGCGCCGATACGGCTGCCTAATCCGGAAACCGGTCGGCGATCAGCGCGCCAAGGGCGCGCCGGCTGAACTCCGTCAGGTCGAAGAGATAGGTGGCGCGCGTGCCTGTCATGCGCAGGCGGCGCGCCCTGTATTGTCCGAGGCTCGGGATCACGACGACGATCTCCTCGGCAAGGGCCAGCTCCGCCCCGGAGGCGTCACCAAGCTCGAGGTCCACACCCATGGCCGAGAGGGTCGTCACGCGAGCCGCATGAGCCGCATCGCCTATTCGCATCACGGCGGGCCTGATCTCGGCCGGAAGGTCCAGTCTGCGCGGCGCGACCGGCGTGTCCTCCAGACAGGCCAGACCGGACGTTCTCATCATCGTCATTCCATACGCCTCCGGAAAAACGGGAGCCCGCGGGCCCCCGTGTCACCTCAGCATGGATGCGTTACGAGCACGTGAATGCGGGCGCGATCACTCCGCCATCAGGCGGCTGATGAGGACGCTGACCTCGGGCTTCTTGCCGATCTCCGAGACGCAGACATCGCGGGCGGCACGCCGGACCGCCTCCTCCAGCTTGTCGTCGTCGTCGATGGTCTTGGCGCCAAGCCGGGGGAGCATCGCGGAAAGCTCCTCCTCGATCATCACCGCCAGATCGCCGCCCTGTGCGCCGGTCTCGGGCAGACCGCGCAGCGCGACCCAGGCATCCTCGAGGATCTCGTCCTCCTCGTCGACGATGAGCGCCACGATCACGATCCCGTTCAGCGCCAGCTTCATGCGATCGCGGATGACGCCGTCGAACGCCCCGATCAGCGCCGACCCGTCGAGATAGGTCTTGCCGACCTCGACATATTCGACGACCTGCGGCGCGTTGCCAGACAGCTCCACCATGGACCCGTTGGCGGCCACGATGCCAGTCATGCCCTTGGACAGCGCCAGGCGCGCATGTTCGGCCAGGTGGCGGTATTCGCCATGATTGGGCACCACGACCTGAGGGCGCAAGAGGTCGTGCATCGCCTCGATATCCGGCCGGTTCGCATGGCCCGAGACATGGTAGAAACCGGAGGCTTCGTCGACGATCAGCACGCCCTTTTCGGCCAGCGCGTTCTGGATGCGCGCGACCCCGATCTCGTTGCCGGGGATCGTCTTGGAGGAAAACAGGAACAGGTCGCCCTCTTTCAACTCATGGCCGAGGTAGCTGCCCCGGCTGAGCGCGGCCGACGCCGCGCGGCGTTCGCCCTGGCTGCCGGTGACGATCAGCATCAGGCTGTCGCGCGGCACCTCGGTCGCTTCCTCGGGGCTGAGCGTGCGCGGGAAATCGGTCAGAACGCCCGCCTCCACGGCCGCCGTCACCATCCGTTTCATCGCACGGCCCAGAAGGCAGATGGACCGCCCCTGCGCCACGCCCGCATCGGCCAGCGTCTTGAGCCGCGCCACGTTCGAGGCGAAGGTCGTGGCGACGACCATGCCACGCGCGTCCGCGATCAGCTTGCCGATGGGCTCGGGGAGCTGGCTTTCGGACCGGCCCGGATGACGCGAGAACACGTTGGTGGAATCGCAGATGAAGGCCTTCACGCCGCGGCCCGCGATGTCGCGGAACATCTCCTCGTCGAAGGCCTCGCCGACCACCGGATCGCGGTCGATCTTGAAGTCGCCGGAGTGGACGACGCGGCCCCCGGGCGTGTCGATCACCAGCGCCGCCGCCTCGGGGATCGAGTGGCTGACCGGCGCGAACTGCACGCGGAAGGGGCCGGCCTCGACCACTGCCGGGTAAGCCTCGACGACGCGCACCTGTTCGGGGTCCTGCCCCACTTCCTCCATCTTGCGGCGGGCGTGGATGGCGGTGAAGGCGCGCGCGTAGACCGGCGCGCGCAGGCGCGACCACAGATGGCCGAGCCCACCCACATGGTCCTCGTGCGCATGGGTGATGAAAATCCCCTCGATCCGGTCGGCGCGCTCGGCCAGCCAGTCGATATCGGGCAGGATCAGGTCGACGCCCGGCTGGCCGTCCATGTCGGGAAAGGCCACGCCCGTGTCCACGACGATCAGACGCTCCGCGCCCTTGTCGCCATAGCCGTAGACGTAACAATTCATTCCGATCTCCCCCGCGCCGCCGAGGGGAAGGTAGATCAGCCGGTTGCGATCGGTCATATGGCGCCTTGGTCCTTGTTGTGATTATAGATGACCGTCAGGCCATGCATGGTCAGGTCGTCTTCGATCCGGTCGAATAGCACGTCGCCCTGCGAGAACAAAGACGCAAGGCCGCCGGTTCCGATGATCTGCATGCTCCGGTCATATTCGCCGCGAATGCGGTCGCAGACGCCGCGCACAAGGCCCACGTAGCCCCAGAAGACGCCGGACTGCATGCATTCGACGGTGTTGGTGCCGATCACCTTCTGAGGCTTGGTCACGTCGACATGCGGAAGTGCTGCCGCGGCGTGGTGCAGCGCCTCGAGGCTGAGATTGACGCCGGGCGCGATCACGCCGCCGACGTAAGCGCCGTCATGGGCCACAACGTCAAAGGTGGTCGCGGTGCCGAAATCCACCACGATCAGGTCGCCGCCGTGCCTGTCAAAAGCGCCGGCGGTGTTCACCAGCCGGTCGGGCCCCACCTGCGTGCCCCGATCCACGCGCGGCTGCGTGGGCAGCAGGCATTCTGGCTTGCCGACGACAAGGGGCCGCGTGTCGAAATACCGGTCGCAAAGCACGCGCAGGTTGAAGACCACCCGCGGCACGGTCGATGAGACGATGCAATCCGTGATCGGCACATGCAGACCGTGATGACCCATCAGCGTCGAGAACCAGACATAGTACTGGTCGGCGGTGCGCTGATGCTCCGTCGCGGTTCTCAGCGTGCAGAGAAACCGCTCCCCGTCCCAGACGCTGAAGACCGTGTTGGTGTTTCCGCAGTCGATGCAAAGCAGCATGGGCCGCCCTCCCTGCCATAGTCCTAGAAGAAAATCTCGGCCGCCGCGATGCGTCGTGTGCCCCCCGGCGTGTCGAGAACCAGATTGCCGGCACCATCCACGTCCCGGAACGTTCCGGTGATCACTTCATTCGGAAGGCGCGCGGTGATGACCTCTCCCAGCCGGGCGGCCTGCGCGAGCCAGGCTGTGCGGATGGGCTCGAACCCGTAGGTCTTGAACTGCCGCTCGTGGGCATCGAAGGCGGCGGCCAGCGGGTCGAGGAAACCCTCCGGCGTGATATCGAGGCCCGTAGCCGTCCTCAGGCTAACCGGCGCGAGGGCACCTGGCTCCACCTCATCCGGTGCAGGGGCGGCGGCGAGGTTGACGCCCACGCCGATCACGAGGTGGGACACACCCCCGCGCCCGTCGCCCTGGCTTTCCAGAAGGATGCCCGCGATCTTGCCGCCCTTGACAAGCACGTCGTTCGGCCATTTCAGCGTCACGTCCGCCGCCGCCACGCCAACCGCGCGGAACGTGTCGGCAAGGGCCAGCGACATCACGAAGGAGCGAAGCGCGGCCTCGGACGGACCGCCAGCGGGGCGCATCAGGAGCGAGGCCGCGAAATTGCCCGGCGGCATATGCCACGCCCGGCCGCGGCGGCCGCGTGCGGCCGTCTGAACAAGAGCAAGCGTCCATTCCGGCCCCGGCACGCCGCCTTCGGCGCGACGCGCGGCCTCGGCCATGGTGCTGTCGGTCTGGGCGAGGGTCCTGCAGCCCACGCCCTCGGGCCAGGTGCCCATCTCAGCGCAGCAGCATCTCTGCGGCGGCGGCGGCGGGCGCTTCGATCCCGAAAAGGTTCACCACGCCCAGCACCATGATCGCGGCCGAGGCCAGCAGGCCCGCGTAGGGCAGGATCGGCATGGCCCCGTCGATCCCCTCGCGCGGTTCGCCGAAATACATCAGGTAGACGATGCGCAGGTAGTAGAAGGCCCCGATCACCGAGGCGATCACGCCGGCCACCGCCAGCCATACGAGGTCCGCGTCCACCGCCGCCAGAAGCACGGCATATTTGCCGAAGAAGCCCACCAGCGGCGGCACGCCCGCGAGGCTGAACATCAGCACCAGAAGCGCCATCGCCTTGGTCCCGTCACGGCTGGCGAAACTGGACAGCGCGGAAATCTCGGTTACGTGGCGGCCGTCCTTCTCCATCGTCAGGATGAAGGCGAAGGTGCCGATATTCATCGTCACGTAGATCGCCATGTAGATCAGCATCGCCTCGACACCCTGCGCCGTTCCGGCGGCAAGTCCCATCAGCGCGAAGCCCATGTGAGAGATCGACGAATAGGCCATGAGGCGCTTGATATCGGTCTGACCGATCGCGGCGATGGCGCCGACGAACATGGACAGCACCGACAGGAAGGCCACGATCTGCTGCCACTCGCCCACGGCGCCGCCAAAGGCGTCGTGCACCACGCGCGCGAAAAGCGCCATCGCCGCGACCTTGGGCGCGGTCGCGAAAAGCGCCGTGATCGCGGTGGGCGAGCCCTCGTAGACATCCGGCGTCCACATGTGGAAGGGCGCGGCCGAGACCTTGAAGGCAAGGCCTGCGCTGACGAAGACAAGCCCGAAGAGCAGACCCAGAGACATCTCGCCCGACAGGGCCGTCTCGATGATGCCCGCGAATTGCGTCGTGCCCGCGAAGCCGTAGACCAGCGACGCGCCGAACAACAGCAGGCCCGAGGACAGCGCGCCGAGGATGAAGTATTTCAGACCCGCCTCGGTCGACCGCACGCTGTCACGACGGAGCGAGGCGATGACATAAAGCGCCAGCGACTGCAGCTCCAGCCCCATGTAGAGCGCGATCAGGTCACCCGCCGAGACCATCACCATCATGCCCACCACGGACAGGGTGACGAGCACGGGGTATTCGAACCTCAGCAGGTCGTTGCGCGCCATGTAGTCCTGCCCGATCAGAAGGACCGCCGCCGCCGAGAACAGGATCGTGACCTTGGCGAAACGGGCGAAGGCGTCGTCCACGAACATGCCGTCGAAGGCCACCCGCGTCCCCGATCCGGTCAGCGCGATATAGGCCCCCATGATCGCCAGCAGAAGCGCCGTACCCCAGGTCAGCGCGGGCGCGAGCCCGTCCTTGGAGGTGTAGACCGCCCCAAGAAGCGCCCCCATCGCGAAGAGCGACAGGACGATCTCGGGCAGGATGACAGCAAGATCGGGGCCGAGCATGCGTGTTACCTCAGTCGTTCGCGGCGAAGCGGGTGTCGGGGACGAACTCCGACAGCGCCAGGTCGTATTGGGTCAGAAGCGCCTCCACCGAGGGGCCGATCACGTCGGTGATCAGGCTGGGGTAGACGCCGAGAAGCAGTGTCATGACGACGAGCGGGGCGAAGATCGCCTTCTCGCGCCGGTCCATGTCGGTGATCGACTTCAGGCTTTCCTTTATCAGGTCGCCGAAGACGACCCGGCGGTAAAGCCAGAGCGCGTAGCCCGCCGAAAGGATCACGCCGGTCGCGGCCAGCACGCCGATCCAGGTGTTGACCTGGAAGACGCCGATCAGCGTCAGGAATTCGCCCACGAAGCCCGAGGTCCCCGGCAGGCCCACATTGGCCATGGTGAAGAGCATGAAGATCGCAGCATAGGCCGGCATCCGCACCACAAGGCCGCCATAGGCGTCGATCTCGCGCGTGTGCATCCGGTCGTAGATCACGCCGACGCACAGGAAGAGCGCGCCCGAGACGAAGCCGTGGCTGATCATCTGGAAGATCGCGCCGTCCAGCCCCTGCTGGTTCGCTGCGAAGATGCCCATCGTGACGAAGCCCATATGCGCGACCGAGGAATAGGCGATGAGCTTTTTCATGTCCTCCTGCACCATCGCGACCAGCGAGGTGTAGATGATCGCGATGACGCTGAGCCAAAGGACGAGCGGCGCGAAGATGTCGGAGGCGACGGGGAACATCGGCAGGCTGAAGCGCAGGAAGCCGTAGCCGCCCATCTTCAGCAGGATCGCCGCCAGCACGACGGAGCCCGCCGTGGGCGCCTGCACGTGGGCGTCGGGCAGCCAGGTGTGCACCGGCCACATCGGCATCTTCACGGCGAAACTGGCGAAGAAGGCAAGCCAGAGCAGCGTCTGCATCCCCCCGACGATCTGCCAGCCGAGCAGGCTGATCGTGCCCGTCGAGAACTGGTGCGCCAGCAACTGCTCGATATCCGTGGTGCCCGCGTCGACCACCATCGCGACCATGGCCACAAGCATCAGGACGGAGCCGAGGAAGGTGTAGAGGAAGAACTTGAACGAGGCGTAGATCCGGTCCTTGCCGCCCCAGATGCCGATGATCAGGAACATCGGGATCAGGCCCGCCTCGAAGAACAGGTAGAAGAGCACGAGATCGAGCGCCACGAAAACGCCGATCATAAGCGTCTCGAGCACGAGCATCGCGATCATGTATTCCTTCACGCGGTGCGTCACGCCCCAGCAGGCGGCGATCGTGATCGGCATCAGGAACGTGGTCAGCAGCACGAAAAGGACGCTGATCCCGTCCACGCCCACCTTGTATTGCAGGCCCAGGAGCCACTCGGCCTGCTCCACCAGCTGGAAGCCGGTGTCGTTCGGGTCGAACTGCACGAGGATGAAGATCGACACGAGAAAGGTGGCGAGCGTGGCCGCGAAGGCCAGCCTCTTGGCGTTGAGCTGCGCCGCCTCGTCATCGCCGCGCAGGAACACCGCCATGATGACCGCGGCGACCAGCGGCAGGAAGGTGACGATGGAAAGAAGGTTGTCCATGGCTCGGCCTCAGCCCCCGCTCGACAGCGTCGCCCAGGTGATCAGGACCACGATCCCGAGGACCATCGCGAAGGCGTAGTGAAAGATGTAGCCCGACTGCGCCCGGCTGAGCGTGCGGGTGAAGAAGGGGATGATCCCCATGGCAAGCCCGTTGATCCCGCCATCGATCACCGACCCGTCGCCGCCCTTCCACAGGAAACGTCCCAGCCACTGCGCGGGACGCACGATGAGGAAGTCGTAGGCCTCGTCGAAATACCACTTGTTCAGCAGGAAGTTGTAGAGCGGCTTCTGGCTCTGCGCGAGGCGGCCCGGGATGGACGGGTTGAGGATGTAGAACCACAAGGCGGTCACGAAGCCCAGGATCATCGCCACGAAGGGGCTGAACTTGACCCAGAGCGGCACGTAATGCGCTTCGTTCAGGACGTCGTTGTCCGGGGCGGCGTGGATCGCGCCCTCGCCCGGCGGGCTGGTGAAGACGTAGTGGTGATCGGCGCCGTGGCTGTCTTCTGCCTCGGTGGCGTGGTCCTCCCCGTCGCCGCCCTCGGCATAGGTGTCTTCGTACTCGACACCGAAGAACGTCGCGACCTGGTCGGTCTTGCCGAAAAAGCTGTTGTACCAAACGACGCCGGAGAACACGGCGCCGATGGCCAGCACGCCCAGCGGCACCAGCATGGTCATGGGGCTCTCATGGGCGTGGTCATGGGTGTGCCTGTTGCCCCGCGCCTCGCCGAAGAAGGTCAGGAACATCAGCCGCCAGGAATAGAAGCTGGTGAAGACCGCCGCGACGATCAGCGCCCAGAAGGCGAAGGACCCCAGGTCGCCGCCGAAGGCATAGGCGCTTTCGACCACCGCGTCCTTCGAGAAGAAACCGGCGAAGCCGAAATAGGTGGTGGGGATGCCGACGCCCGTGATGGCGAGCGTGCCGATCATCATGGCCCAGTAGGTATAGGGGATCTTCTTCCTCAGGCCGCCATAGTTCCGCATGTCCTGTTCGTGATGCATCGCGTGGATGACCGAACCCGCGCCGAGAAACAGCATCGCCTTGAAAAAGGCGTGGGTGAAGAGGTGGAACATCGCGACCGAATAGACGCCCACGCCCGCCGCCACGAACATGTAGCCGAGCTGCGAGCAGGTCGAATAGGCGATCACGCGCTTGATGTCGTTCTGCACGAGGCCGACGGTGGCCGCGAAGAAGGCCGTGGCGGCGCCGATGATGATGATGAAATTCGTGGCAAAGGGCGCGTATTCCATGATCGGCGACATGCGGCAGACGAGGAAGACGCCCGCCGTCACCATGGTCGCGGCATGGATCAGCGCCGAGACCGGCGTCGGGCCCTCCATCGCGTCCGGAAGCCAGGTGTGCAGGAAGAGCTGCGCCGACTTGCCCATCGCCCCGATGAAAAGAAGCATCGCGATCGTGTTTGCCGCGTTCACCTCGTAACCTAGGAAGGGGAAGGTCGTCTCCATCAGGTCGGGACCCATGGCGAGGATCACGTCGAACTGGATCGAATCCGCCATCCAGTAGAGCGCGAAGATGCCCAGCAGGAAGCCGAAGTCGCCAACGCGGTTCACGATGAACGCCTTCATCGCCGCCGACCCGGCAGACGGCTTGCGGTAGTAGAACCCGATCAGCAGGTAGGAGGCGACGCCCACGCCCTCCCAGCCGAAGAAGAGCTGCAGTAGGTTGTCCGCCGTCACCAGCATCAGCATGGCGAAGGTGAAGAACGACAGGTAGGCGAAGAAGCGCGGCCGGTAGCTCTCGCCCTCCCTGAAGTTGTCGTCATGGGCCATGTAGCCGAAGGAATAGAGATGCACGAGCGCGGAGACGGTCGTGATCACGATCAGCATGATCGCCGTCAGCCGGTCGACCCGGATCGACCAGTCGGTAAAGAGCGTCCCGCTCTCGATCCAGGTGAAGAGCGTGCGGGTATAGGTCTCGCCGTCGAAGCCGAGAAAGATCACCCAGCTCAGCAGCATCGACAGGAACAGAAGGCCGGTCGCAACGACACAGGCGGCCTGCTCGCCGATCAGCCGCCAGGTGAACCCGCAGACAAGCGCGCCGACGAGCGGGGCGAAGAGGAGGATCGTTTCCATGGGTCTCTCAGCCCTTCATCACGTTGACGTCTTCGACCGCGATCGTGCCCCGATTGCGGAAGAAGCACACCAGGATCGCAAGGCCGATCGCGGCCTCGGCGGCGGCGACGGTCAGGATGAACAGAGTAAAGACCTGCCCCGAGAGATCACCGAGATAGGAGGAGAAGGCGACGAGGTTGATGTTGACCGCAAGAAGCATCAGCTCGACCGACATCAGGATGATGATGACGTTCTTCCGGTTCAGGAAGATGCCGAAAATGCCGATGACGAAAAGCGCCGAGGCCACCGTCAGATAGTGTTCCAGTCCGATCGTCATGTCGTCCCTCCGGGGGCGCGCCCCTGGTCTTTCATCCTGCGCCGCGGTTGGCCGCGGTCGGTGTTCAATCTGTCGTGCGAGGACCGGCGGATGCGCCTGTTCGCACGAACGATCGGAGCAGGGCTTACAGCCCCTGCCCCGGCTTCACGTCCTTCAGTTCCATGGCCTTCGCCGGATCGCGATACATCTGCGCCAGCACGTCCTGCCGCTTGATGTCGGCGCGGTGGCGCAGCGTCAGCACGATCGCCCCCACCATCGCCACCAGGAGGATCAGCCCCGACAGCTGGAAGGCCAGGAAATACCCGTCATACAGGATCAGGCCCAGCGCCTGCGTGTTATGCGCCTCGTCGAGGGGCGGCGTCGGGTTGCCGAGCCGCGTGTCGATCCCTTCCGAGAAGGTCCAGCTGCCATAGGCCAGCCCCAACTGCATCAGCAGCACGACACCGATCAGCGCCGCCAGCGGAATGTACTTGGCCATCTCGGCCTTGAGACGGGCGAAATCGACGTCGAGCATCATCACCACGAAGAGGAACAGCACCGCGACCGCACCCACGTAGACGATGATCAGAAGCATCGCGACGAACTCCGCGCCCAGCAGCACGAACAGCCCCGCCGCCGAAAGGAAGGCCAGGATCAGCCACAGGACCGAATGTACCGGGTTGCGCGCCGTGACCGTCAGAAGCCCGCCCGTCACCACGCAGATCGCGAAGAGGTAGAAGGTGAAATCCGCAACAGACATCTCAGTCCTCCGCACCCTCGAGGGCGTCCTTCGCCAGGTCCATCGCCTTGTTCATGGCCGGCACGCCGCCGAACATCGCGGCCATGGCGATGGCTTCGGCGATCTCCTGCTTGGTGGCGCCCGCTTCGACCGCGTGGCGCACGGTCAGGCGGATCTGCGCCTCGGCCACCGCGCCCTGGATCGTGAGGCCCTGAAGCGTCAGCAGAAGCCGCGTCTTGGCGTCCAGCCCCTCGGGGTTGAACTGCTTGCCCCAGAACGCCTCCAGCATCTCGGCGGGCACCGTGGGCCAGAGCTTGTCCATGGAGGCCATGTTGAACTGGGCCATGGCCGGGTTCACGGCCTTGACCCAGCCCTCGGCCATTTCCTGCGTCTGGCGGAACATCGCCTCGAACGGGTTTTGCGGTGTGTGGTTCATCTGTAGGGCGCGTCCATCTCGAGATTGCGGGCGATCTCGGCCTCCCAGCGGTCGCCGTTCTCGAGAAGCTTCTGCTTGTCGTAGAACAGCTCCTCCCGCGTCTCGGTGGCGAACTCGAAATTCGGGCCTTCGACGATGGCGTCGACCGGGCAGGCCTCCTGGCAGAAGCCGCAGTAGATGCATTTGGTCATGTCGATGTCGTAGCGCGTGGTGCGGCGCGAGCCGTCCTCGCGCGGTTCGGCGTCGATGGTGATGGCCTGCGCGGGGCAGATCGCCTCGCAGAGCTTGCAGGCGATGCAGCGTTCCTCGCCATTGGGATAGCGGCGCAGTGCGTGTTCTCCGCGGAACCGGGGGCTGAGTGGCCCCTTCTCATGCGGGTAGTTCACCGTGGCCTTGGGCGCGAAGAAATACTTAAGCCCAAGGCCGAGCCCCTTCAGCATGTCCTGCATCAGGAAGTACTTCGTGGCGCGGGTCCAGTCGATCTGGGTCATATTAGTCAGCCTCCGGATCAAATCCGTCTATCGTAGTCACCTGCCACTCGGTGAAAGGTGGGTTGACTCCAATCGTTGTAGACATCGCCCCGCGCTCCAAGAGCGTTGTGTTGATGATCTTCTGAGCGGCATTCTTGGTACTCGTCTGCGCGATGACTTCGCCATTGAAGTCAATCTCAAAGCCGCCAGAACTGGGACAAGCTACCGTTACGACGATTCCGTCCAGTGTTCTTCGATAGGCCTTCATGAACTTATCGGCCATGTCAGCCTCCAATCGCCCAGCGTGCGTAAAACCCGCCGAATACCTCGAACTTCGCGAGGAAGGCCACGATCACCACCCAGGCGAGCGAAAAGGGCAGGAACACCTTCCAGCCGATGCGCATGAGTTGATCGTAGCGGTAACGCGGCACGACCGCCTTCACCATCGCGAAGAGGAAGAAGAAGACGGCCATCTTGGCGACCATCCACAGCGGGCTGTCCGGGATGAACGGGATGGGCGAGAGCCAGCCGCCGAAGAACAGCAGCGTCATCAGGGCACACATCAGGAAGATGGCGATGTATTCGCCGGCCATGAAAAGAAGGAAGGGCGTGGAGGAATACTCCACCTGGTAGCCCGCGACCAGTTCCGACTCGGCCTCGGGCAGGTCGAAGGGCGGGCGGTTCGTCTCGGCCAGCGCCGAGATGAAGAACAGCACCACCATCGGCAGATGCGGCAGCCAGTACCAGCCGAAGAGGCCCCAGCCCGTGTCCTGCGCGCTCACGATCGCGCCGAAATTCATCGATCCGGTCGAGAGGATCACCCCGATGATGATCAGGCCGATCGACACCTCGTAGGAGATCATCTGCGCCGCCGACCGGAGGCTCCCCAGGAACGGGTATTTCGAGTTCGACGCCCAGCCCCCCATGATCACGCCGTAGACCTCGAGCGAGGAGATGGCGAAGACATAGAGGATGGCCACGTTGATATCGGCCAGAACCCAACCGTCGTTGAACGGGATCACTGCCCAGGCGATCATCGCCAGCACGAAGGACGTCATCGGCGCAAGCATGAACACGGGCCGGTCCGCGCCCGCCGGGATCACGACCTCCTTCACCACGTATTTCAGCGCGTCGGCGACAGTCTGCAGCAGCCCGAAGGCGCCCACCACGTTCGGGCCACGCCGCATCTGGACGGCGGCCCAGATCTTGCGGTCGCCATAGACCAGAAACAGCAGGGAAATCATCACGAAGCCGATCACCAGCAGGCTCTGCGCCGCGATGATCAGCATCAGCCCCGGGGTGGTCGAAAAGAAGCCGTCCATGGGTCGTCCTCAAACCGTCGGTATACCTAGCTCGGCGCAGTCGGCCACCGTCACCTCGGCGTCGATCGTCTGCAACCCTCGCGGGAGCGTCGGCGAGACGGTGTAAACCGCATCCGCGACGCGAACGCTACCCTCAACCTTCACATTTGTGCGCACATGTCGCGCAAAGCCATAGCCCCGGATCACCGCATATTGCGCCGCCGCGCAACGGCTGTAGGCGATCAGATCGCCCTCCGTGGCCGGGCCTGACATGCGCACGATCAGGTTGACGATATCGTCATCGATCAGCCGCGTCTCCACGCCTTCGTGACGCGGCAGGCGCTCCGGCGGCGGGGACATCGCCAGAGGCTGGCAGGCGCCCAGCAGTAGCGCGGCCGCACCCGCTTTCGCGGCAGCGGCACCAGCCGGCATCCCCAAGCCCGTCTACTCCGCTGCCATCGGCGCCGCGGCGCGCGCCCGGGCGGCCGCGCTCAGCTCCGCCATCAACGTGCTGGCCCGTGCGATGGGGTTCACGAGGTAGTGGTCGGTGATCGAAGGTGCGAAGTCGGCCTTTCCAAGCGGCGCGGCGGGCAGCGCCTGCCAATCGTTGACCGGCACCGCGTCGATGGCGCCAAGATGCGGCACGGCCTCGGTGAGCGCACGGCGCAGCTGGCCGATGTTGTTCCACGGCTGGGTCGCGCCGATCTCGGCGGAAAGCGCGCGCAGGATCGCCCAGTTCTCCCGCGCCTCGCCGGGCGGGAAGCTCGCGCGGAACGCCAGCTGCGGGCGGCCTTCGGTGTTGACGAAAAGCCCCGCCTCCTCCGGATAGGCGGCCGCCGGCAGGATCACGTCGGCCCGGTGCGCACCACGATCCCCGTGCGAGCCCTGGTAGATCACGAACGCCCCCGAGGCGATGTCCACCTCGTCCGCGCCCAGATTGTAGATCACGTCCGCGCCATCGACCGCGGCGGCAAGCCCGCCCTCGGTCACCGCGCCCACATCCATCGCGCCCACGCGCGAGGCGGCGGTGTGCAGGATCAGAAGGCCCGAGGCGGTCTCTTCGGCCAGTTTCATCGCAGCGGCCAGCACAGCCTCGCCATCGGCCTCGCGGATCGCGCCCTGTCCGACGATCACGATCGATGGCTTCTCGCGGATCGCGTCTGAATGCTCCATGCCGACCACCCGCTCCAGCGCGGCGCGGTCGGTGCCGATGTGATCGACATCATAGGTCAGGTCGACAGCCGGTCCGATCACGCCGACGCTTGCGCCCTTCAGCCACGCCTTGCGGATGCGCGCGTTCAGAACCGGCGCCTCGGCGCGCGGGTTGGCGCCGATCAGCATGATGGCCTTGGCGTCGTCGATCTCCTCGATCGTCGCCGTCCCCACATAGGCCGACCGGTTGCCCTCGGGCAGCTTGGCGCCATCGGTGCGGCACTCGACCGATCCGCCCTGCCCCTCGATCATCTGTTTGAGCGCGAAGGCGGCTTCGGTCGGGGCCAGATCGCCCACGAGGCCGGCAAGCTTCTTCGCTCCCTTGATGGCGGTGGCCGTGGCCTTCAACGCCTCACCCCAGCTTGCGGGCCTGAGCCTGCCGTTTTCGCGGATGTAAGGCTTGTCGAGCCGCTGGCGGCGCAGCCCGTCCCAGACGTAACGCGACCGGTCGGCCAGCCATTCCTCGTTCACGCCGTCATTGTTGCGCGGCAGGATGCGCATGACTTCACGGCCCTTCGTGTCCACGCGGATGTTGGAACCCAAGCCGTCCATCACGTCGATCGTCTCGGTCTTCGTCAGCTCCCACGGCCGCGCGGTGAAGGCGTAGGGCTTGTTCGTCAGCGCGCCCACGGGGCAGAGATCGACGATATTGCCTTGCATCTCCGAGTCCAGGGTCTGGCCGAGATAGGATGTGATCTCCGCATCCTCGCCGCGGCCGGTCTGCCCCAGCTCGGGCATGCCGGCCACCTCGGTGATGAAGCGCACGCAGCGCGTGCAGGAGATGCAGCGCGTCATGTGGGTTTCCACCAGCGGGCCGAGATCGAGATCCTCCACGGCGCGCTTGGGCTCCCGGTAGCGCGAGAAGTCCACGCCATAGGCCATCGCCTGGTCCTGCAGGTCGCATTCGCCGCCCTGATCGCAGATCGGGCAGTCGAGAGGGTGGTTGATCAGGAGAAACTCCATCACCCCCTCGCGGGCCTTCTTGACCATGGGGGAGTTCGTCTTGACCACGGGCGGCTGACCTTCGGGGCCGGGGCGCAGGTCGCGCACCTGCATCGCGCAGGAGGCGGCGGGTTTCGGCGGGCCGCCCACGACCTCGACAAGGCACATGCGGCAGTTGCCCGCGATGGACAGCCGTTCGTGGTAGCAGAAGCGCGGGATCTCGATCCCCGCCTGTTCGCAGGCCTGGATCAGGGTCATCGCCGGATCGACTTCGATCTCGTTTCCGTCGATCACGATCTTGCGAAGGTCGCTCATGGCTTGCCGGTCCTCCGGTTGGCCCGCGGGCGCAAGGTCTGGTTCTCAGAGCGCCCGCCGGTTCACGCGTTTGACCCGCCTTCTACCCTTCCCTGAGCAGCCTGCCAATCTGCGTGCCTGCGGTAATTTCGTCGCGCCCCACGCGGCAGGCGCCTTCGACATCCTCAAGCGAGGTCACGCCGCGCTGGGCGAGATACTGCCGGGCGATGGCGATCATGCGCGCCTGTTCGGCGTCGTCTTCGACATATTCGGTGACCTCGGCCCGGGAATAGCCCAGCGACATGGCATGGTTGGCCAAGCCCAGAAGGAAGGCGCCGGCGGCGATGGTGCGCCGCTCGATCGTCGGGCAGGTCAGTTCGATATGCCGCCCGATGGCGATCATCAGCAGGCCGTTATGCACCCGTTCATCGTTGCGCAGCGTCTCCCACTCATCCGCGCGGGCCGATCCCGCGCTGGTGGCCAGCGCCAGCACCAGCACGAGCACGCAGGCCCATATGGTGGCAATCTCCGGTTTCATGGCTTCGGTCCTTTCGACTCGCCCGTTTCCTGGCGTCTGCCTCGACCGCGATGTGGGTCCTTGAGGGCTCGTCATTCAATAACACCACGCGTCGTTCGCGGATTACGGGCGGGATTTCGCGCGCAGCGCCCCATTCGGAGCGTGTTTCAGGTCCGAGGGTTACGGCCAGTCACCGCCGAAAAGCGCGACGAACCAGGCGATCACCACGATGAACAGCACCGACAGGACGCCGTAGAACGCGTTCTCCCGGCCCTCTGACTTGTCCAGCATCAGCGCAACGCCCGCCGCCAGCGTCGCGCCGGTCGCGAGCCCGAGGATCATGCCGCCCACGCCCCATGCGGCGCCGACGAGCACGCCCAGGAGACTGCACGCAAAATAGATTACGGTGAGCCCGTACCAGTAGAACCTGACCATGAAACTGCCTCATATGCCTCTTGCCGCCTCGGTGCGGCCCGGTTTCGATGGGCCTGCCCGGGCAGTCATTGGCACCGAACGTACAGAGTTCACCGCAACGGAGCAACAATCGCCTGGAGGCATGGCGGGATCATGCGGCGAGCCCGCCACAAGCGCGCGTCCGGCCGCTCACGCCGCCTGCGCGGCGAGCCAGACCAGATCGAAGGCTTCGGGTCCCGGTCCACTGGCGGCGTAGGCCTCTACCCGGTCACGCGCTTCGGAGAAATCGGGGATGCGGCCCGCCTCGACCCACCAAAGCACGTGACCGCGCGGCCTGTCGGGCTCGAACCACTCATGGCCGCGCCGGAAGAAGGCGCCATGAACGGTGCTGTAGACGTAATCCCTGAAATGCTCCGGCGTTTCCCAGACCGAGAAGGACGCGATCAGGCGGCGATTCCCGGTAAAGAGCGGCCAGCCGATGGCCGAGCCCTTTTCCGCCTCCTCGCCACTGCGCCAGACGAAACCGGCGCTGCGCTCGGCGATGGCATTCACCTTGGGAATGGCATTCACGAAGGGCGCCACGCGGTCGTCGTCAGGATCGGCCACCATCGTGGCCCAGTTGAAATGGGCGATATGCCGGGTCACGCGGTGCCGCGCCGGCGCGGCAGCAGGGTGCGCAAGCGCGCCACGAGCGCGGGAAAACCGCCGATCAGGCCCGGCGGAACCGTGACGTCATCGTCCTGCGACATGGGGACGGCGGGCTTCACCGCCCGCAACTGGTCCTGCACCTCGCGTTCGATGGTTCTCAGGTCGACATTTCCGTGGCACATGGGGCGCCTCCCGAAGCTTTCCCCAAGTCTGCGACAGCGTCTTTCACCTGTCCAGAAGAAACCCGGTCAAAGCCCGCGGGCATGCTCCCAGTCGAAGGCATGCTCGCTCGCCCCGTTGACCTTCAGATGCTCCAGCCGCTCCAGCGCCTCGCCCAGCGTCGGACGATGCCCCGGCTCGATCCACCACATCACGAAATGCTGCGCGGCCAGCGCCTCGAACCAGTTGGCCCGACGCTCAAGGAATTGCCGGTGGACGGTGTTCCAGACGAAATGCTCGAGGTCCGCGAGGCTTTCCCACACGGTGAGATTGGCGACGAATTGCGGATCGTCGCCGATATTGTTCTCGGTGTTGCCGGTGCCGGGCTCGCCCGAGCCTTCCATCATCCAGACGAAGCCGGGGGACCGCTTGCCGATCCCGTTGACGCGGTCGAGCGCGCCCATGAACTCAGCCACGCGCGGGTCGTCCGTGGGCGCGACGAGACGGCCGATGTTGAGTTGAGCGAGGTGGCGCTGGGCGCTCACTCCGCCGCGATCTCGACCGTGCCGTCGCGCTTCACGCGGATCCGGTCTTCGATCTCGTGGCGGAAATGCCGGATCAGGCCCTGGATCGGCCATGCGGCGGCATCGCCAAGCGCGCAGATCGTGTGGCCCTCCACCTGTTTGGTGACGTCGAGCAGCATGTCGATTTCCTCGACCTGCGCGTCGCCCTTCACCAGCCGGTCCATGACCCGCATCATCCAGCCCGTGCCCTCGCGGCAGGGTGTGCACTGGCCGCACGATTCATGCTTGTAGAAGGCGCTGAGCCGCCAGATCGCCTTGATGATGTCGGTGGACTGATCCATCACGATCACCGCCGCGGTCCCGAGGCCCGAACGCTGTTCCCGCAGCCAGTCGAAATCCATGATCGCGCCCTCGCGCATCATGCTGGCGGGCAGGCAGGGCACCGAGGAGCCGCCCGGGATCACCGCCTTGAGGTTGTCCCAGCCGCCCCGGATGCCGCCGCAATGACGCTCGATCAGCTCGTCGAAGGGGATGCTCATCTCCTCCTCGACGACGCAGGGATTGTTGACATGGCCCGAGATCGCGAAAAGCTTGGTGCCCGCGTTGTTGGGCCGGCCAAAGCCCGCGAACCACTCCGCGCCGCGTCGCAGGATCGTCGGCACCACGGCGATCGACTCGACGTTGTTGACCGTCGTCGGGCAACCGTAGAGCCCCGCGCCCGCCGGGAACGGCGGCTTCATCCGCGGCATGCCCTTCTTGCCCTCGAGGCTTTCGAGAAGCGCGGTTTCCTCGCCGCAGATATAGGCGCCCGCGCCGTGATGCAGATAGAGGTCGAAATCCCAGTCCGATCCGGCGGCGTTCCGGCCCAGAAGGCCCGCGTCATACGCCTCGTCGATGGCCGCCTGCAGCGCCTCGCGCTCGCGGATGTATTCGCCGCGGATGTAGATGTAGCAGGCATGCGCGCCCATCGCGAAGGAGGCGATCAGGCACCCCTCGATCAGCGTGTGGGGGTCGTTGCGCATGATCTCCCGGTCCTTGCAGGTGCCGGGCTCGGATTCATCGGCATTGACCACGAGGTAGGACGGGCGGCCATCCGATTCCTTCGGCATGAAGGACCACTTGAGCCCGGTGGGGAAGCCCGCGCCGCCGCGCCCGCGCAGGCCCGAGGCCTTCATGATCTCGACGATCTTGTCGCGGCCCAGCGCGATCAGGTCCTTCGTGCCGTCCCAGTGTCCACGCGCCCTGGCGCCCGCAAGCGTGCGCTCGTGCATCCCGTAGATATTGGTGAAGATCCGGTCTTTGTCCTGAAGCATGGCTATCCTCTTTCGCCCCGGTCCGGCGGGGCCGTTCGACCCGCCGGTCAGGACCGGCGGCGCGCTCTCCAAACCCAATACGTCACCACGAGCGACCAGACCAGTGCGGCAATCGCCGCAAGGTCGAGCAGCAGCGCGTAGCGCGGATCGAGCCCCAGCTGACCTCCGATATATTGCCCGGCCACCCAGACGACCATGGTCACCGACATCACGATGGCAGCAAGTCGCACCTGCCGGGTCAGGCGCAGCTCTTCTGCGGTGGGCTTGCGGTCTGGGCGTCTGGCCATGGGCGGGATCCGATGAAGTCCTCCGCCTGCCTAGCGCGGAGGGCGGGCGCGGCACAATCCCGCGCCGCGCCCGATTTGCGCGGTCGGGCCATCCGCCGCTCAGGCGAGACGCGCCCTCGCCTGGTCCACCACCTTGTAGCGGGCGCAGATCATCTTGAACCCGGCCTGCTGGTCGTTGAGCCAGTCGATCCCGTCCTCGTCCAGCGTCGCGAGCTGATCGAAATGGAAGATGCCGAACTCGTTGAGCGCCGTGGCCAGCTTTTCCCCAACCCCGGTCAGCACTGTCAGGTCATCGGCCTTGCCGCCGCGCGGCGCGTCAAGAAGATGCGGGCTGGGACCCGGCGTTTCGGGCTCTGGTGCCGGGGCGGGCTCGGCCTCTGCCTTGACCGGCTTGGCGGACGCGGCCTTTTTCGGCTCAGGCGCAGGACGCTTGGCAATCTCCTCGGCCGCGCCGGGCGTGGCGGGGGCCCTGCGCAAGGCGGGCTTCTTTTTCGGCTTCGGCAGCGAGACGACCCCGGTGCCATCCTCGTTTGCAACGCCTGCGCGGCCCATGGCCTGCCAGAACCCTGCGGGCGCGGTCAGGCCCATCTTCCAGGCCTGTATCGTGGCCGTACCCGCGAAGGCGGTGTTATAGGCCCATAGTTGTAACATGGAGGCCTGCGCGGCCTTGCCGCGCAGCCAGAAGTCGTCGGCGAGTTTCATACCCATCGCTCCTCAGAGTCGTGTCACACAACCTCCCGAGGATCAGTATACATCACCTTTATCGACTTTCTTTGAAAAATCCGTCTCGCCGCCCGAGGCCAGAATACGCGCCTGTTCGACCCAGTTGTCCCGGCTGACCCGGCCCTTGAAGCCCTCGAGATTCTGATCGACCCAGGCCACCTCGTGGGCGGTCCAGTTCGCGATCTGGTCGAAATGATAGAAGCCGAGGCTGTTGCAGAGTTTTTCGAGCTTGGGCCCCACGCCCTTGATCTTCTTGAGATCGTCGGCAACGCCTTCGCGCGGCCCTTCGAGCGCCTCGGGACGCATGCCTTCGCCCGGATCGGCCACCGCCGGCGCCGGTTCGGACTTGGCTTCGGCGGGCTTTTCTTCGGCTTTCGGCTTGGCTTCGGCCTTGGGCGCGGGCGCGGGCTCAGCGGTCGCCACGGGCTTGTTCGAGCGGAGCGGCGCTGTCGCGGGCACGGTCGGCGCGGCATCCGCATGGGCCATCTTGCCTGGCTCGACCGGTCCGGGCATCGGCCTGAGGAACATCACCGACAGGAGCGAGCCCAGAACGAAGAAGATCACGGCGGCCGCGAAGAGCGCCTGCAAGAGCGTCCAGTCGCCCGCGATCATCAGTGCGGCCATGGCAAGAAATCCCGTGGCCGAGGCGACGCCCCAGACGATCAGAAGATTGATGAGACCCGATGGCGAATTCATGAAGGCTCCTCCCGCTTTCGCTTGTGTTGCCCAAGTTGTAACCGCCGGATTTCCGTTTGTCTTGTCCCTTTAAGGCGAATTGTCGCGGTTCGTCTCCCGCTTTGCGGCATCTTCGAGAACAGAGTCCAGATCCGTGGCGAAAAGCAGCTGGCCGAGCCAGCCGGAAACGACGGTCGTCCCAAGCCCCGCGATGGCGCCCGCTGCCACCCAGAGGCCCAGAAACCCCACGGCGACCAGCGCCACCGTCAAACCCAGTATTGCGGCGATCGTCCATGTCGTCGTTATCGCCGCGAAGCGTCGTACCGTCATTGCCCTTGCCATGCGCGTCCCCTTCATACGCCCCGTGTCAGGGGCAGGAGCTAGGGGCGCACGGGTCCAGGTCGAGACCGCCGGGCTGCGACACATGTGTCAGGACGGAGGGCCCGCCCGGGATCAGTCTTCGGCGGCGAGAGCGGCGGCCTGCGCGATCCAGCTGTCACGATCGATCCGGCCCTTGAACTTGAGCCGCGCATCGACCCAGGCGACCTCGGCGGGCGTCCATGCGGCGATCTGGTCGAAATGGTAGAATCCCATCTCGTTCAGCAGCCCCTCGAGCTTCGGCCCCACCCCTGCGATCCGCTTCAGGTCGTCGGCGGCCTGCCCGGCGCGAGGCGCGTCGAGACGCTCGGGCTCGATCTCATCAACAGCAGCATCGCCCTCGGCCGCGCGGGCCGGTGCGAAGGTTTCGGGATGGCCCTTGCCTTTCACCGGCGCCTCGCGCTTGTCGATCCCGGTCTCGTCGATGGGCGCGCCCGCGGCCAGCACCAGCTCCCTGGGGGCCGGCTCCACATCGACCCCGCCGCCCGACTGCTTGCCCCACGGCGCGAGCAGCGGCACCTCCGTCCCGTCGATCCGCTTGATCGTGTCGCCGATATCCGTCGCGAGCCGCGCCGAGACGTTCAGCGGGTCGCGCCCGGCCTCGTGATCGGTGAGCGATGTCAGGCCGCCCGCCGGTTCGGAGGCATAGCGCCCGTTCTGCGGGCCCGGCGTCGGAACACGGCCAGCGGCCATCTCGTCGAGGAGCCAGCCCAGTTTCTCCGCCGTCAGGTCCTCGTAGTAATCCTTGCCGATCTGCGCCATGGGCGCGTTCGCGCAAGCGCCGAGGCATTCGACCTCTTCCCACGAAAACTTGCCATCCGCGCTCAACTGATGCGGGCGCTTGGCGATCTTGTCCTTGCAGACCGCCACAAGGTCCTCCGCCCCGCAGATCATGCACGACGTGGTGCCGCAGATCTGGATATGGGCGACCGAGCCCACGGGGGCGAGCTGGAACATGAAGTAAAAGGTCGCCACCTCAAGCCCGCGGATATGGGCCATGCCAAGCATGTCGCAGACATGTTCGATCGCGGGACGGGTCAGCCAGCCTTCCTGCTCCTGCGCGCGCCACAAAAGCGGAATGATCGCGGAGGCCTGCCGCCCCTCGGGATACTTGGTGATCTGCGCCTCCGCCCACGCACGGTTGGCGGGCGTGAAGGCGAAACTCTCGGGTTGCTCGGGGTGGAGGCGGCGGAGCATCGGTCGGTCCTCAATCTTGCGTGCCGGGGCGCAGGCCTTGCCTGCGGGAGCCTCCGGCGGGAGTTTTCTTGCCAGGATGAAAGGGAGCGGGCGCGCTCACCGATCCACTTCTCCGAACACGATGTCGATGGAGCCGAGGATCGCCGAGACATCCGCCAGCTGGTGGCCGGTGCACAGGTAATCCATTGCCTGCAGATGCGCGAAGCCCGGCGCGCGCAGCTTGGCGCGGTAGGGACGGTTCGTGCCGTCGGCCACGAGGTAGACGCCGAACTCGCCCTTGGGCGCCTCCACGGCGCAGTAGATCTCGCCCTCGGGGACGTGGAAGCCCTCGGTATAGAGCTTGAAGTGATGGATCAGCGCCTCCATCGAGGTCTTCATGTCGGCGCGCGAGGGCGGCGTGATCTTTCCGCGCGCCAGAACCGCGCCCTGGTTCTCCGGTTGGCGCAGCTTTTCGCAGGCCTGCTTGATGATGTGGATCGACTGGCGCATCTCTTCCATGCGGCAGAGGTAGCGGTCGTAGCAATCGCCGTTCTTGCCCACGGGGATCTGGAACTCGAACTCGTCGTAGCACTCGTAGGGCTGCGCGCGGCGCAGGTCCCAGGCGAGGCCCGAGCCGCGAACCATCACGCCCGACATGGCCCAGTCCTGGATGTCTTCCTCGCTGACGACGCCGATATCGACGTTGCGCTGCTTGAAGATGCGGTTCTCGGTCAGGAGGGTGTCGATATCCTTCAGCACCCTCGGAAATTCGTCGGCCCAGGTGTCGATGTCGTCGATCAGCTGCGGCGGCAGGTCCTGGTGCACGCCGCCGGGGCGGAAATAGGCGGCGTGGAGCCGGGCGCCGGACGCCCGCTCGTAGAAGACCATCAGCTTCTCGCGTTCCTCGAAGCCCCAGAGCGGCGGGGTCAGCGCGCCCACATCCATGGCCTGCGTGGTCACGTTGAGAAGATGGTTCAGGATGCGCCCGATCTCGCAGTAGAGCACACGGATGAGCGAGGCGCGGCGCGGCACCTCCACGCCCGTCAGCTTTTCGATCACGAGGCACCAGGCGTGTTCCTGGTTCATCGTGCCCACGTAGTCGAGCCGGTCGAAGTAGGGCAGGTTCTGCAGGTAGGTCCGGCTTTCCATCAGCTTCTCGGTGCCCCGGTGGAGAAGCCCGATATGCGGATCGCAGCGTTCCACGATCTCGCCGTCGAGCTCCAGCACCAGCCGCAGCACGCCGTGGGCCGCCGGGTGCTGAGGCCCGAAGTTGATGTTGAAGTTGCGGATCTTCTGTTCGTGGGTCTCCAGGTCGGTGGAGCCATCGTCGTAGCGGTTCTGCCGGATGTCGCCGTCCATCATGGCTGCCTATTCCTTGTTCAGGCGGGCTTTCGTGCGGAAGACCTTGGTCAGGAGCTTCCACGACCCGTCCTCGTTCACGAAGCCGAGGTGATCCTCGAAGCGCGTTCCGGGGATGTCGACCCAGAGATGCACGCGCGCGATCTGGTCGCCCATGACGTCGATGTCGAGCACCTCGTAGGACGCCGGTCCCTCGCCCGGCGAACGCCCGCGCACACGCTCGATGAAGGACGCCTTGTCCCAGTAGGTCGGCCCCTCGGGGTCGATGAGGTTCATGGCGAAGCGCTCGTGGCACATCTCCTCGAATGTTTCGGTCCGCGCGTACCAGACCGCCTCGCAATAGGCCTTGGCCTGTTCGAGGATCTGGGCGTGCAGTTCAACCGTGCCTATCATGCCGTCTTCTCCCCCTTGCGTTGCTGCGCCATGCCGTTCGTGGACGTCCCGGCCCGATATTCGGCTTTCGTCTGCATCAACCCTTGGCTTCCGCCTTCTCGTCACCGGGAAGGATGTAGTCGGCTCCTTCCCACGGGCTCATGAAGTCGAACTGGCGGTATTCCTGCACGAGGCTCACGGGCTCGTAGACCACGCGCTTGAGTTCCTCGTCGTAGCGCACCTCGGTGTAGCCCGTGGTCGGGAAATCCTTGCGCAAGGGATGCCCGCGGAAGCCATAATCGGTCAGGATACGGCGCAGGTCCGGATTGCCCGAGAAGAGGATCCCGAACATGTCGTAGACCTCGCGCTCGTACCATCCGGCGCTGGCATGCACGCCCACGATGGAGGGCACCACGTCCTCCTCGCGCACCGCCACCTTCACGCGGATGCGGTGGTTCTGGTACATGCTGAGGAAATGGTAGACCACGTCGAAACGCCGCTCGCGCTCGGGCCAGTCGACACCGGTGATGTCGACCAGCGTGGAAAAGGCGCAGGCGCGGTCGGCCTTGAGGAATTCCACGAAACTGTCGATCTCGGCCAGCGCGACCTCGACCGTCAGCTCGCCATGGGTGATGACATGTCCGATCACCGCGTCGGACTGTCGTTCGGCGATATGGGCGGCCAGCTCTTGCAGGGCCTCGGTCATGGGGTCGTCTCCTGTCTCGGGCCGGAACGGCGCCGGTCAGCGCGTGATGGTGCCTGTGCGGCGGATCTTCCGCTGCAGCTGAAGGATGCCGTAAAGCAGCGCCTCGGCCGTCGGCGGGCAGCCCGGCACGTAAAGGTCCACCGGCACGATCCGGTCGCAGCCGCGCACCACGGAATAGCTGTAGTGATAGTAGCCCCCGCCATTGGCGCAGGAGCCCATGGAGATCACGTAGCGCGGCTCGGGCATCTGGTCGTAGACCTTGCGCAGCGCGGGCGCCATCTTGTTGGTCAGAGTGCCGGCCACGATCATCAGGTCGGACTGGCGCGGCGAGGCGCGCGGCGCGGTGCCGAACCGTTCGAGGTCATAGCGCGGCATCGAGGTGTGCATCATCTCGACCGCGCAGCAGGCCAGCCCGAAGGTCATCCAGTGCAGCGAGCCGGTGCGCGCCCAGTTGATGATGTCCTCGGTCGAGGTGACGAGGAACCCCTTGTCCTGAAGCTCCCGGTTGAGGGTCTGGGTGGCGACCTCGCGATCGGGCCCGGCGGTGTTGACGCCTGTCATCACTCCCATTCCAGCGCTCCCTTCTTCCATTCATAGGCGAAGCCCACAGTGAGCACGGCGAGGAACACCATCATCGACCAGAACGCGGCCATCGAAAGCTCGGGGAAGGCCACGGCCCACGGGAACAGGAACGCGATTTCGAGGTCAAAGATGATGAACAGGATCGACACGAGGTAGAACCTCACGTCGAACTTCATCCGTGCATCGTCGAAGGCGTTGAACCCGCATTCATAGGCCGAGACCTTTTCCGGGTCGGGGTTGCACACAGCCACCACAACGGCCGCCAGGATCAGCACCAGGCCGAGTCCGATGGCCAGCGCGAGGAAAATCAGGATCGGGGCGTAGTTGGACAGAAGTTCCTGCATGCGCATTCCTCACGTGCCTCTCGTGCGGCAGCATACACGCACGGCGGGTCCGGTCGATAGGGCTGATCTAAACGCGGCCCCGGACAGGGTCAACGCAAGGAGGGTGCGGCAAATCGGGAAAGCAGGGCAATCGCCGCTCAGTGTTTCTTGCGGATATAGGACCGGAAGCGCGGCACGAAGAACTTCGCGAAGGCCTTCACCTCGGGCCGCCGCCACGCCTCGGGGGTCATCACCAGATGGCCTGCCATGGCGGTGCCCTCGGGCGGAGGAAAACAGCGCACCAGCCCGGCCTCCTCGGCGAGGGTCGTGGGAACGACGCCAAGCCCGAGGCCGGCGCGCACAGCGGGCACGATCGATTCGGGGTCACTGAACCGGCCGACAATCTGGTCCAGAGAAATGCGCTCGAGCAGCCAGTTGTAGACGGGAAACGAACGTCGAAGAGGGTCATACCCCATGAACCGGTGCCCAGCGAGATCGTGCTCACCGGCAGGAAGTCCATGGCGTTCCGCGTAGGTCCTCGACGCATAGACCGACGCGGTCGAAATCGTCAGCTTTCGGCAGATCAGGCGGTCATCCCCGATCTCGCCGAACCGGATGGCGACATCCGCGTCCCCCGCGATCAGATCGACATACTCGTTCGAGGCCACGTATTCGAACCGCACGCCGGGATGCAAGTCGGTGAAATCGGCGAGCGCCGCTGCGAGGTTCTCGGAAAAGTTGGACTTGGGCGCGGTCAGCCGGATGGGCCGGTCGATGGTTACACCGGTGCGACCCGCGTTTCGTTCGAACGCCGCCACCGCTTCGGCGACCGCGCGTGCCTCGGGCTCGAGTTCCCGCGCGGCGGCGGTGGGCCGGGCGCCGCGGGTGTCGCGCTCGAAGAGCACCAGCCCCGTGGCATGCTCCAGCGCGTCGATCCTGCGCGCCACCGTCGGCTGCGCCATGCCCAGCGCCTTGGACGCAGCCAGCGTCGAGCCCGCGTCGAGCACCGCGAGGAACACACGCAGGTCCGACCAGTTCCAGCATTCGCTCTTCATTTTTGTAGAACAGCACAACGGCGACGCGGATACCAGCGCGGTGGTCTTCGCGTCAGGCTCATCCCATCGCAAAAGACGCCCCCGGAGACAGCCCATGTTCGCCCAGACCACCGCACCCCGCCGCCTCGGACTTCGCGACAGCCTCATGGCATGGATCAACCGCGCCGCACCCGTGCATAACGTCAAGGACGCACCCCAGACGGACCGCGACCGCCGTGATTTCATGCTGACGATGATGGAGGACCATCCCCACGCCTTCACCAGCGAGGCAGACGTCCAGTGCATGATGCATCTCTATCCCGGACGGTTCTGACCCGGCAGAACGAGGAAAACGCGGCGAGGATGATCCCCGCCGCGCGCCCTTTCAACCGTGCGATGCGCGCAGCCTAGCTGTCGCTGTCCGCGCCGCCGGGAATGAGCCGGTGGATCATGCCGGCGTCGGTGGCGGTATAAAGGTTGCCGTCAGGCCCCTGCACCAGCGTCCGGAAGCGGCCCGGTTCCATCGGCAGGGTCATCTCGGTCACGTCCACCACGGACAGGTCGTCATCGAGCTCCATCACGTCGATGCGCTGGCCGATGGGCGTTCCGCCAAAGCCGATCCCCATGTAGCCCACGACCATGGCGCCATCCCATTCGCCCCACTGCTCGCCGGTCAGGAAGGTCGTCCCCGTGATGCCTTGCGAATAGCCGTTGTTGGTCCAGATCGGCGGCATGGCGTCGGGATAGGTGTCGAAATCCGTCATCGGCATGAAGGCCGCGCGTTCGTAGCGGTTCATGCCCTCCTCCTGGTTGGGCATGTAGCCGCAATAGCCGTCGGGACAGTCGCCGCGCCCGGCCATGTTGTCGCGCGGATCCCAGCCGCCATTGCCGCCGGGCTCCAGCACCGTGATCTCGTCGGAATGCCAGGGCCCGTGCTCGGTGATGATCGCATCGCCCGTCTCGGGGTGGAAGGTGATCCCCTGCACGTTTCGGTGCCCGTAGGTGTAGATGCGATCGTCGAAGTCCTCGCCCGTGCCGTTGTCGGGCGCGGCCTCGCCATCGGTGGTGATGCGCAGCACCTTGGAGCCGAGGCTCTGCGGATCCTGCGGAATGGTCGGGTTGTGATTGTCGCCCGTCGTCACCCAGAGATAGCCCTCGGGACCGAAGCGGATGCGCCCGCCGTTATGGGCGCCCGCGCTGCCGAACGGGTGGTCCGTCGCCTCGGTCTTGTAGGGAATGTCCTCGATCAGGTCGGTGCGGTCCGACACGTCGGTGAAATCCTCGCTGACCGTCAGGCGCAGCACGCGATTGGTCGGGGGAGCCGACATCTCGGATGCCGAATAGATGTAGATCCGGCGGTTCTCGGCGAAATCGGGATCGACCGCCACGCCGTTCATCCCGGCCTGACCGTTGCAGAACAGATCGTCCGCAACCACGGCGTAGCCGTCGGTGCCGCCCATGCCGAGAAGCTCATGGACGTCGCCATCCGGCATGCGGACCGAAAGGCCCTGGCAAATCTCGGTGAAGAACATCGTGCCGTCGTCGAGAAAGGCGATGTCCCAGGGAACCTCCAGCCCCTCGACCACCACCTCGTGCCCGAGAGTGGTCGTGTTCATCCCCTGCCCGAACGCTGGAGCGCCGCTCGACATGGCCGTGGCGGCCAGCAATCCGGCGGAGAAGGATACTGAACTGGAATATGTCACGTCGCTTGCCTCCGATCCTCACATTGGTGTTTGCAGCGACAAGACAACGCCTCCGACCGCGACACGTTCCGAAGGGCGCGGCCGTGTCCGGAAACCAAGGCATGAGGCACGCGCCCGCGACGACATCATGCGAAAGCCCGAAGCCCGGTCGCGGCAGAGCCTCAGAGCGCCGCGCGCAACTCCCGCCGCAGGATCTTCCCGGAGGCCGATTTCGGCACCGCCTCGACGAAACTGTATGCGACCGGGTGCTTGTAATGGGCAAGGCAGCCCTCGCAATGGGCCTTGAGCTCCGCCTCGCCCACGTCCGAGCCCGGTGCGCGCACCACGAAGGCGATCGGAGCCTCGCCGGCCTCCTCGTCGGGACGGCCGATCACGGCGGCATCCACCACGCCCGGATGGGCGATGAGCGCCGCCTCCACCTCGGCGGGCGCAACCTGGAAGCCCTTGACCTTGATCAGTTCCTTCAGGCGATCACGGATGAACATGAAGCCGTCCGCGTCGATGATCGCCAGATCGCCCGTGCGCAGCCAGCCATCCGGCGTCAGCGTCTGCGCGGTGGCGTCGGCGTTGTTCAGATACCCTTTCATCACCTGCGGCCCGCGCACCCAGAGCTCCCCCTCTTCGCCCGGGGGCATGTCCTCCAGCGTCTCGGGGTTCACGATCCGGCATTCGGTCGACGGCACCGCCTGCCCGCTCGATCCATGGCGCACGTTGCCGGCGATGGTCATGTGGCTGATCGGGCTCATCTCGGTCATGCCGTAACCCTGCACCGACATCGCGCCCAGCCGCTCGCCCACCGCGATCTCGGTTTCCGGTCCCAAAGGGGCGGCGCCCGAAAACACCTCGACGACCGATGACATGTCGAACTGCTCCACCATGGGATGCTTGGCCAGCGCCAACGCCACGGGCGGCACGATGTAGAGCCGCGTCGCGCGATGATCCTCGATGAGCCGCAGGAACAGTTCCAGGTCGAAGCGCGGCATGGTCACGAGCTTGGCACGCCGTTCGAGAAAGAGGTTCATCAGAACCGTCATTCCGTAGATGTGGAAGAACGGCAGGAAGGCGATGGCGGTGTCCTTCTCGGTGATCCCGGCGACGGCCCCCGATTGCTGGACATTGGCCACGAGGTTGCGATGGGTCAGCATAACGCCCTTCGGCCGGCCCGTCGTGCCGCTGGAATAGGGCAGGACGACCACGTGGCGTTCCAGATCGACGGGTGCCTGCGCCTCCAGCGGCTTTCCCATCACATCCTCCAGCGACAGGCATTTCTCCGCCCCGATGATGACGATATCCCGGACACCAGTCCCCTCGGCCGCCTCGCGCGCGACCTCCGCGAAGGCCGGGGTCGTGACCAGCATCACCGCGCCCGCATCGTCCAGCTGATGGGTGATCTCGGGCGCCGTGTAGGTCGGGTTGATCGTGGTCACCGTCCCCCCGCCCCAGGCCACGGCGTGGAAAACGACAGGGTATTCGGGCATGTTGGGTGCGAGGATCGCGACCGTGCCGCCAGGCAGGATGCCGCGCTCCGTCAGACCGCCGGCGAGGCGCTTGATCTGCTGCATCAGGGTGCCCGCCGTCAGCGCGCGGCCCGTCGGCCCGTCGGTGATGGCGGTCTCGTCCTCCCGGCCGACCAGCCCTTCGAACAGTTTCTCGGTGATCGAAACGGCATCCACCTGCACCGTGCCGTGCCGGCTCGGGTAACCCGTCATATGCATATCCTCCCCTCGCGGCACGGCATTGATCTCGCCGCATCTCACGCTTGAAGGGCAGGCTAACACGAGCCAAACGTCGATTGTCCAGCACCAACCGCCCCCTTCATCCTGGCAGAAAACCTCCGGGGGAGCGCGCGGCACGCGCGCGGGGGCAGAGCCCCCATGCGATTATTCGTTCGAATAATCGCCGCTCACTCCCGCCAGGACGGGCGGCGCTTGTCGAAGAAGGCGGCGATCCCCTCCGCGCTTTCGGGGGCCTCCCAGCGCGACACCAGTGCCTCGATGCTCCGCGCGACCTGGGCCTCGTCCACGCTCGGCGCAAGCTCCGCCACCAGCCGCTTTCCGGCGGCCACGGCCCCGGGTGCTGCCGCGAGGTAGGGAGCGACCTCCGCCTCGATGGCCTCTTCGAGCGCGTCGAAAGGCACGCTGCGTGCCAGCAGCCCGAGGCCCACGGCCTCTTCCGCGTCGAAGACCCGGCCCGAGAAGAACACCGCCCGCGCCCGCGCGGCCCCCATCCGCGCGATCACGTAAGGCCCGATGGTGGCGGGGATGAGCCCCAGCCGCACTTCGGTCAGACCCAGCTTCGCCCCCCCGACCCCGACCGCCACGTCGCAGACACTGATCAGGCCCACGCCACCGCCGAAGGCCTGTCCCTGCACGCGCCCGATCAGGGGTTTGGGCATCGCGTCGAGCGCGCCCAGCATCTGGGCGAGGCTGCGCGCCTCCCGCGCGCGTGTCGCGGCATCGGCCTTCATCTGCGCGCGCATCCACGCAAGATCGCCCCCGGCCGAGAACGACGCCCCGGCCCCTGTCAGGACCACCGCGCGCACAGCCGGATCGCGGCCCAGACGGCCGGCGGCTTCGGTCAGCTCCGCGATCATCGCGGCATTCATGGCATTGTGCTTGTCGGGCCGGTTCAGCGTGAGCCGCGCCACCCCGCGCGCATCGACCGCGATCTCGATGGTGTCAGGCATGGATGCCTCCGTTCTTCATGGTTCCGCTTGCTTGTCCGAGACCGGGCGGGCGGGCGGTGACAGGGACGCCGCCCGCATCGGTGCAAGCACTATGCGCCCGTCACTCATCGCGCGATCCCGCGCATGTCCAGCGCCTTCCCGACGGCCTCCTCTACGACGGCCATGTCGAGCCCGGTCTCATAGCCCAGCGCCTCCATCCGCGCCGCAACCGCTTCGGTCGCGACATTGCCCGCCGCCCCGGGCGCGTAGGGGCAACCGCCCAAGCCCCCCACGGCGGCGTCGAAGACGCGCAGACCCCGCCCCAGCGCCACCTCGATGTTGTCGAGCGCCCGGCCGGACGTATTGTGGAAATGCCCGGCGAGGCGGCCTGCCGGAACCTCGTCCAGCACCGCCGCGAGCATTGCGTCGACATCTTCCGGAACGGCCCGCCCGATGGTGTCGCCCAGCGAGATCTCGTAGCAGCCAAGATCGCGCAGCCGCGCGGCGACGAGGGCCACGGCGGCGGGTTCGACATGCCCGTCATAGGGGCATTCCACCACGCAAGAGATGTAGCCGCGCACCGGCAATCCATCGGCCCGCGCCGCCTCGACCACCGGCGCGAAACGGTCGAGGCTCTCCTCGATGGAGGCGTTGATATTGGCTCGGCTGAACCCTTCGGAGGCCGAGCCGAAGATCGCGACCTCGTCGGCCCGCGCCGCGCGCGCGCGCTCGTAGCCCTTCATGTTGGGCGTCAGCGCGGCGTAGCGGACCCCGGGCGCGCGGGCGATCCCCGCCAGAACCTCGGCGCTGTCGGCCATCTGCGGCACCCATCTGGGGCTGACGAAGCTGGCCACCTCGATCCGGGCGAAACCGGCACGCGACAGGGTGTCGATCAGCGCCACCTTTTCCGCCATGGGGATCGGGCGCGCCTCGTTCTGGAGCCCGTCGCGGGGGCCAACCTCGAAAATTTCCACCCGTTCCGTCATCGCGATCCGACCTCACCACGCGACGCTGTGCCGAAAATTCGTACGAATTTTCGCACCGCCCGAATTTTCGTACGAAAATTCATGTCACCTCCCACGGTTCGTAATAGTCCCGCGTGTAAAGACGGTCGGCATCCTCGATCGGCAGACTCGCGATGAAGCCCGGTCGCGCCGTGATCCGGTCGTACCAGGCCTGCAGCGCCGGAAATTCTTCCGTCCGCACGAAATGGCGCGCCATGTAGACCGCCTGCCCGACGCTGACATCCGCGGCCGAAAACCCGCCATCGAGCAGGTAGTCCCGCCCCGCCAGCCGCGCGTCGATGGCCGCGAAGCACTTCTCGGCCCGCCGCGCCTCGATATTCATCAGCACCGGAGAACGCATGTGATCCTCGCGCAGCACGATATGCTGCTGGGTGAGGGTCGCGATATGCTGGCTCAGCGTCTCGGCGAAATGCACCCAGATCAGCCAGTCGATCCGTTCGGGGTCATCCGGCGCGCGGCCCATGCCCGTGGCCGGGAAGCGTTCGCACAGCACCTCGGTGATCGCGCCGCTCTCCCAGATGGTGCGGCCATCGAGCTCCAGCGCGGGCACGCGGCCTGCCGGGTTCAGCGCGAGATATTCGGGTGAGCGCAGGGTCTTGTCGAAGGGCCATTCGACGACCTCGAATTCCACGGCCAACTCGTGAAGCAGCCAGAGCGCCCGCATCGACCGCGATTGCGGGACATGGTGAAGCCGGATCATGCCGCGTCCTCCTCCGGCTCGAGCAGGATCAGGGGCGCGCCCGCCTCCACCTGCGCGCCCTTCTCTGTCAGCACCTCCGCCACGACACCGTCGCGGCCCGCCGTCAGGACATGTTCCATTTTCATCGCCTCCAGCACCGCAAGGCGCGCGCCCTTCTCGACACGGTCGCCGGCGGCGACGAAGACCGCCTTGACCAGCCCCGGCATGGGCGCCTCGATCCGGTGGCCGCCCGCGCCCGCCTCCGCCGCGATGGCAAGCGGGTCAGGCGCGTCGAAGACATGCGCGTCGCCGTCATAGACCACGACGCGGCCGGGCGCACCGACGGCGCGGAGGATCTGCCCGCCGCCCTCGGGACGCCAACCCGCCGCCTCGCGGGTCAGTACGACGCGCTCCTCGCCGAAGCTGCAACGCGCGCGACCGGCGCCGTCCAATACCACGCGCACATCGAGCGCCACCTCGCCCCGTGCAAGGCGGACATCCTGGCCAAGCGGCGCCCAGAGGCTGAAGCCGGCAAGTGGCGCAGGATCGCCGTCGAGCCCCATCGCAGCCAGCGCGGCACGGGCGACCACGGCGGGCGGCGTTTCGGGCGGCGCGATCAGCGCGTCGAGATCGGCCTCGATCAGGCCGGTATCCACGTCGCCCGACGCGAAACGCGGATGGTTCACCAGCCGCCGCAGGAAGGCGAGGTTCGTGGTGGCGCCCGCCACCTCGGTGGTCGCGAGCGCGCGGTCCATCCGCCGCAGCGCGACCGCCCGCGTGGGCCCCTGCACGATCAGCTTGGCGATCATCGGGTCATACCAGGGCGAGATCTCGTCGCCGGGCCCCACGCCGGTATCGGCCCGCGCGCCCTCGCCGAAATGCAGATGCTCAAGACGGCCGGTGGCGGGCAGGAACCCGGCCGCGGCATCCTCGGCGTAAAGACGCGCCTCGATGGCATGGCCGGTGATGGACAGGTCCGACTGCGCGGCAGGCAGAGGTTCGCCCGAGGCCACGCGCAGCTGCCATTCGACCAGATCGACGCCGGTGATCGCCTCGGTCACTGGATGCTCGACCTGAAGTCGCGTGTTCATCTCCATGAAATAGAACCTGTCGGGGCGAAGCCCGTCGCTGGCATCGACGATGAACTCGACGGTTCCTGCGCCGGAATAGCCGATGGCCTCCGCCGCGCGCACCGCTGCCGCCCCCATCTCGGTCCGCATCTCGGGCGTCATGCCGGGGGCCGGGGCCTCCTCGATCACCTTCTGATGCCGCCGCTGGAGCGAGCAGTCCCGTTCGAAGAGATGCACCGCCCGCGTGCCGTCACCGAACACCTGCACCTCGATATGGCGCGGTTTTTCCACGAATTTCTCGATGAGCACGGCGTCATTGCCGAAGGCGGTCGCCGCCTCCCCCATCGCGCTGGCCAGCGCGTCCATGAACTCGGCGGGCCGCGCGACCTTGCGCATCCCCTTGCCTCCGCCGCCCGCAACGGCCTTGATCAGCACCGGGTAGCCGATGGCATCCGCCGCGCCCGACAGATGCTCGGGATCCTGGTTGTCGCCGTGGTAGCCAGGCACGACCGGCACGCCCGCCTCGTGCATCAGCGCCTTGGCCGCATCCTTGAGGCCCATGGCGCGAATGGCCGGGGCCGAGGGTCCGATGAAGGTCAGGCCCGCGGCCTCCACGGCTTCCACGAAATCCGGGTTCTCGCTGAGGAAACCGTAGCCCGGGTGGATCGCCTGCGCGCCCGTGGCCCGCGCCGCCGCGATGATGACGTCTCCGCGCAGGTAGCTGTCGGCCGGTTTCGCGCCCCCGATATGGACCGCCTCGTCGGCCATGGCCACGTGCCGCGCGCTGCGGTCCGCGTCGGAATAGACGGCGACGGTCGCCACGCCCATGCGCCGGCAGGTGTCGATGACGCGGCAGGCGATCTCGCCCCGGTTCGCGATCAGGATCTTGTCGAACATCAGGTCCCTTCCCTTATGGCGGTCTCGAGCGTCTGGCGCGCCGCCTCTCCGAATGCCACCAGTAGGACGCGCGTCACGGGCGGCGCAGCCTCCGCCCGGATCGTGCCCACAGCGATGCGCGCGGCGCGGTCGGCGGGAAAGCCGTAGACGCCCGTGGAGATCGCGGGGAACGCCACGCTTTCCGCGCCGATCTCACGGGCCCGCGCCAGGCTGTCGCGGTAGCAGGAGGCCAGCGCCTCGTCCTCCCCCGCATCGCCGCCCGTCCAGACCGGCCCGACGGTGTGGATCACATGCGCCGCGGGCAACCGGTAGCCCTTCGTCACCTTGGCCTGCCCCGTCTCGCAGCCGCGCAAGCCCTTGCACTCGGTCAGCAGCTCCGGCCCCGCCGCGCGGTGGATCGCGCCATCGACGCCGCCACCGCCCAGAAGCGTCGCGTTGGCCGCGTTCACGATGGCGTCGACCTTGAGCGTCGTGATGTCGCCCTCGACCACCTCGATTGCCACAGCGCTCATCGCCACGATCCGTTCCCGTCGTCCCACGGGCGCGCGCACGCATGGTCACGGTGCGACCCCATCATGCGCCGTCCTCCATGAGGTCCTCGACCACATCAAAGCGTTCCCAGATGAGTTCCATCTCCGGATCGAAAATCCCGAGTCTGCGGTAGTAGCGTTCGTGGTTTTCACGCCAGCCGACCAGCGCCTCGTCCTCGCCCTCCATCAGCGCCAGATCTTCAGGTATATCGCAAAACCGAAATATTCGCAGCTCCATCGTCCTGTTTACCAGTTGGGGAACATCGGAAAAGTCCAACACGATATCGCAGCGCCCGATCTGGGGCAGTGCCTCGGACACCCCGATCTCGGCCATCGCCGTGCAGGTCGCACGCTTGCGGCCGGTCCGCACCAGCGCAAGCAGGCTGTCCGACAGCGCGGGGCTGTCGCCGAAGCGGTAGGTCTCGGCCCCAGGGTAGCGCAGCTTGAGCTTCTCCAGCGACGTCATGTGCGCCACCACTGCTCCATGCAGCCCGGATGGACGCGCGCCGGCCCCGTGATTGTCATCCGTGCGATCCGGGGCCGCGGATGCCTGCGGCCGGAGGGTTTGGCTTTGTCGTGGCGGGCCATGACGCATCACATCCGGAAGATGCCGAAGCGCGTGTCCTCGATGGGCGCGTTCAGCGCCGCCGAGAGCGAGAGCGCCAGCACCTCCCGCGACTTGCGCGGATCGACGATGCCGTCATCCCAGAGCCGCGCCGAGGCATAGAGAGGGTGGGCCTGTTCCTCGAACATGTCGATCGTGGGCTGCTTGAAGGCCGCCTCCGCCTCCGCGCTCCAGCTTTCGCCCGCCTTTTCCATCGCCGCGCGCTTGACCGTGGCCAGCACGCCCGCGGCCTGCGCGCCGCCCATCACCGAGATGCGGGAATTGGGCCATGTCCATAGGAAGCGCGGAGAATAGGCCCGTCCCGCCATGCCGTAATTCCCGGCGCCGAAGGAGCCGCCGACCAGCATCGTGATCTTCGGAACGGCCGTCGTGGCCACGGCCGTCACCATCTTGGCGCCGTGCCGCGCGATGCCCTCGTTCTCGTATTTCCGGCCCACCATGAAACCGGTGATATTCTGCAGGAATATCAGCGGGATCTTGCGCTGCGAACAAAGCTCCACGAAATGCGCGGCCTTCTGGGCGCTTTCGGAAAACAGCACCCCGTTATTGGCGACAATGCCGACGGGCAAACCCATGATCTCGGCGAAGCCGGTGACGATGGTCTCTCCGAAACGCGGCTTGAACTCGTCGAACCAGCTGTCATCGACGACGCGCGCGATCACCTCGCGGATGTCGTAGGGCGTGGACAGGCTGGCCGGGACCACGTCGAGGATTTCCTCGGGGTCATGGGCCGGGGGCCGCCCCTCGCGTAGGGCGGGACTTGTCCCGCCGCCACCCGTTGCCCCCCTCAAAGACCCCACGGCCCGCCTTGCCAGCGCCAGCGCATGGGCGTCGTCTTCGGCGAGGTAATCCGCCACGCCCGACAGCCGCGTGTGCACGTCGCCGCCGCCAAGCTCCTCGGCCGACACGACCTCGCCCGTCGCGGCCTGCACCAACGGCGGCCCCGCAAGGAAGATCGTCCCCTGCTCCTTCACGATGATCGTGACGTCCGACATGGCCGGCACGTAGGCGCCGCCTGCGGTGCAGGAGCCCATCACGACCGCGATCTGCGGGATGCCGGAGGCGCTCATCTGGGCTTGGTTGTAGAAGATGCGCCCGAAATGATCTCGGTCGGGAAAGACCTCGTCCTGCTGCGGCAGGTTCGCGCCGCCACTGTCCACAAGGTAGATGCAGGGCAGCCGGCATTCGCCGGCGATCTCCTGCGCGCGCAGGTGTTTCTTGACGGTGATCGGATAGTAGGTGCCGCCCTTCACCGTCGCGTCGTTGCACACGACCATGACCTCGCGGCCCATCACGCGGCCCACGCCCGCGATCACCCCGGCCGCCGGCGCCGCCCCGTCATACATGCCATGCGCCGCCGTCGCGCCGACCTCGAGAAACGGAGAACCGGGGTCGAGCAGGTTCGCCACCCGGTCGCAGGGCAGCATCTTGCCGCGCGAGACGTGACGCTCCCGCGCCCGTGTGCCGCCACCCGCAGCGGCCAGGTCCGCCGCTTCCTGCACGACGCGAAGAGCCTCCAGATGGGCCGCGCGGTTGGCCCGCGCCTCCTCCGATCCCGCCACCAAGGATGATGCAAGCCTCACTGTCGCGGCTCCGGGTTCTCGAAGCCGAACCGCGCGCCCGCCTCCCAGGCGTTGCGGTCGTTGCCCTCGTTCGGCAGCCCGCCCGCGCGCTTCAGCATCGCCGCGAGGTGCATCAGGTTCCATGTCATGATCGTGGTATTCCGCTGGGTGAATTCGTTGTCGAAGCCCACGCGCCCGCCCGCGCCGTCCTCGTCGCCATAGGAGGGGCCCGGTCCCGCCTCTCCGATCCAGCCGCAATCGGCCTGCGGCGGGATCGTGAAGCCGAGGTGATTGAGCGCGTAGCCGACCGTCATGGCGGCATGCTTGATGCCGTCCTCGTTGCCGGTCACCACCGTGCCGCCCACCTTGCCGTAGAAGACCGACTGCCCCTTGTCGTTCAGCATCCCCGACATCGCATAGAGCCGCTCGATCAGAACCCGGGCCACGGAGCTTTCCTCGCCCAGCCAGAGCGGCGTGCCGACCACGAGGATGTCGGCGGCGAGGATATGCTCCCAGAGCCGGGGCCAGTCGTCGCGGTCCCAGCCATGCTCGGTCATGTCCGGGTAGACGCCCGGCGGCACCTGATGGTCGAGCATGTGGAGATGACGCACCGAAACGCCCTGCTTTTCCATGATCGCCGCCGATGCGTTCATCAGAAGCCGCGTGTGGCTTTGCCCCGCGGTCTTCTTCAGGGACGTGTTGACGTAGACGGCACTCAGATCGGCAAACGCGCTCATGTCAGGGGTTCCTCCTCCAGCTTGTCGCGGTCGACCGCGACCGGCCGGCCGTAATCGTCGAAGGCGGCGACCCAGGCGCCCTCCGCGCAGATCACCACCAGCCGCACCTCGGGAAGCGCCGAGGGTCGCGCCGCGCAATCTGTGGGCGCCCCGCCGGTCCGGGCGACATAGTCGGCCGCCGCGGCGTCTATGATCGCCGTCTCGGAGGGCGGCACGCTGCGCACCCACCACAGAAGCCCGGCGCAAAACGCCAACGCCACGAGGGCCACAAGGCTGATCCGCTGCGGCCCGGTCATCGTTCGGGGTCCTCCTTGATCTCGCTGATTTCCATGTCGAGAAAGTAGCTGATCGCCGAGCGGATCGCGACGAGCAACCCGAGAAACAGCAGGTCACCCAGCGCGAGGCTGAGCGCGGTGTGAATGATGTCGGAGACGATGAACAGTTCCAGTCCCGACAGGATGTACCGGCCCAGCTCCACCCGCTCGCGGTTGATGATGCGCGCCCGGTTGGCCTCGGTCTTCAGGGTTTCGGCACGGATGAAGCCCACGAGAAAGCGCACCGTTCCGATCAGCATCACGGCAATGGCCAGAAGCGCGATGAGCGCCGCAAGCCATTCCAGAACCAGCACGAGACCCTGCAGTTCGGTATGCAGGATGCCTTCCGTGGCGGCGATATCCGGCAGCGATTCCATGGCCCCTCAAGCCCTCCGTCAGCCCATGGCGCCCATGAGTTCCCGTCCCACCAGCATCCGCCGGATCTCCGACGTGCCCGCGCCGATTTCCATCAGCTTGGCGTCGCGGAACATGCGGCTCACGGGGCTGTCGTTCAGGAAGCCCGCGCCGCCCATCGCCTGCACCGCCTGGTGGGCGACCTTCATCCCCTCCTCGCTCGCGTAGAGCACGCAGGCGGCGGCGTCCTGGCGCGTGACTGCGCCCCGGTCGCAGGCCTTGGCGACCTCGTAGGCATAGGCGCGGGCCGAGTTCATGGCGGTATACATGTCCGCGATCTTGCCCTGCATCAGCTGGAAACTGCCCACGGGCTGGCCGAATTGCTTGCGCTCGACCATGTAGGGCATGACCTCGTCGAGACAGCCGGCCATGATGCCGATGTTGACGCCCGACAGGACGACGCGCTCGTAGTCGAGCCCCGACATCAGCACGGCCACCCCGCGACCCTCCTCGCCCAGCACATTCTCGAAGGGCACTTCCACATCCTCGAAGATCAGCTCGGCAGTGTTCGACCCGCGCATGCCGAGCTTGTCGAAATGCGGCGAGGTGGAGAAGCCTTTCATCGACTTCTCGACGATGAAGGCCGTGATGCCCTTGGAGCCCGCCTCGGGGTCGGTCTTGGCATAGACCACGAGCGTGTCGGCATCGGGCCCGTTCGTGATCCAGTATTTCGTCCCGTTCAGAACGTAGCGGTCGTTGCGCTTTTCGGCGCGGAGCTTCATGCCCACCACGTCCGAGCCCGCCCCCGCCTCGGACATGGCCAGCGCGCCCACGTGCTGCCCCGAGATCAGGCCGGGCAGGTATTTCGCCTTCTGCTCTTCCGTGCCGTTCAGCTTGATCTGGTTCACGCAGAGGTTGGAATGGGCGCCGTAGCTCAGGCCGATGGAGGCCGAGACGCGGCTGATTTCCTCGACCGCGACGGTATGCGCGAGATAGCCCATGCCCGCGCCGCCGTATTCCTCGTCAACGGTAATGCCCAGCAGCCCAAGCTCCCCCATCTCGGGCCAGAGCTCGTTCGGGAACGCGTTGGTCCTGTCGACCTCGGCGGCCATCGGTTTCACGCGCTCCTGCGCCCAGCGGTGCACCATCTCGCGCAGGCTGTTCACGTCGTCGCCGAGATCGAACGTCATCGAGGCCATGAACATGGGTCCCCGCCCCCCTCTTAATTGAACGCTTGTTCAGTTATTAGAACCCGTCATCGCCCCTGTCAAAGATTCTCATCGCCCGGGCCCTTGCCATCCGCGATCCCCGGTGCTTGCGTCACCGCGACCCCAGCCGCCCGGAGCCTGCGACGCCATGCTGCCATTTCACGTCTACGATGTCTTCACCTCGCAGCCTTTCACCGGAAATCCGCTGGCCATCGTGGAAGAGGCCGACGGTCTGAGCGCGGCGCAGATGCAGACCATCGCCCGGCAGTTCAACCTCAGCGAGACGATCTTCGTCCAGGCGCCCGGGGACCCGGCCCACACCGCGAAGGTGCGCATCTTCTTTCCCACCGCCGAGATCCCCTTCGCGGGCCATCCGACCATCGGCTGCGCGATCCATCTGGCGGGCGATGACGCCGCGCTCGTCACGCTGGAAGAGGTCGCGGGCCTCGTGCCCGTGACGCTGACCCGCGACGGGCCGACGGTGCAGGCGGAGTTCACTGCGCCGAAGCTGCCGCGCGCCCTGCCCGCGACGCCGAACCGGGTGACGATGGCCGCCGCCCTCGGACTGACGGAACAGGACCTCGCCCCGACGCCGCTGGGCAATTTCGAGGGTGGTCCGCATTTTCTGTATGTCGAACTCACCGATCTCGACGCCCTTGCGCGCGCCCAAATCCGCGAGCCGGCCTTCACGAGAACGCGCGAGACCGCCGGCGACACCGGCGCGATCTACGCCTATGTCCGAACCGGCCCGGTCTCCATACAGGCGCGCATGTTCGACCCGCCCGCCGGCATCCCGGAGGATCCCGCCACCGGCTCGGCCACGGCGATCCTTTCGGGCCAGCTTCTCGCGACGGGCGCGCTGGCGGACGGAACCTCGGTCTGGACCGTGCGGCAGGGCGTGGAGATGGGCCGCCCCTCCGACCTGCGCCTGTCCGTCGACGTTTCGGCTGGCGCCGTCACGGCGATCCGCGTGGCCGGCAGCGCGGTCAAGATCGCCGAGGGCAGGATCCGCATCCCCAACGCATGATCGCCACCCGTCTTTCCCATTTCGGCGGCTGACCCTATATGGCTTGCCATGATTGGTGATCTCCTGCGCCGGCTGACGGCCCCCGAACCCGAACCGCTTCCCTTCGACGACGCCCGCCTCGCGCTGGCGGCCCTCCTGGTGCGCATCGCGCGCTCGGACGGCGCGTACGAGGGCGTCGAGATCGACCGGATCGACGCGGTGCTGGCCAGGCGCTACGCGCTTTCGCCCTTCGAGGTGGCGAAGCTGCGAGGCGAGGCCGAGCGGCTGGAGGCGGAAGCCCCCGACACCGTGCGCTTCACCCGCGCCATCAAGGAGGCCGTGCCCTATGACGACCGCCTCAAGGTCGTCGAATCCCTCTGGCAGATCGTGCTGGCCGATGGCGAACGCGACCATGAGGAGGACGCGATCCTGCGCCTCGTGGCGCCGATGCTGGGCGTGAACGATCGCGATTCGAACCTCGCGCGCAAACGGGTCGAAGCCGCAGGCGGATGATCGCGTCCCTGCCGATGTACGCCTTTCCGGCCACGCAGGCGGCCGAGGCGCGGCTCTGGGCCGGGATCAGGGACAGGCTGCGGCAGACCGGCTTGGACGCGCCGGAGCATCTGACCCACGCGCCGGGCGACCTCATGGCCCATTGGAGCGACCCCGGCCTGCTGCTGTCGCAGACCTGCGGGCGTCCCTACAAGACATATCTGCACGGCAAGGTCCAGCTGGTCGGCACGCCCGATTACGGGGTGGAGGGTTGTCCTCCGGCCCATTACCGGAGCCTCGTCGTGGCGCGCGCCGATGACCCCCGCACGGAGCTCGCGGCCCTTCGCGGCGCACGCTTCGCCTTCAATGATCCCGGATCGCAATCGGGCTGGGCCGCGCTCGCGGCGGAGGCACCGGAGGTGCTGGACGGCCCGCGGCTCGAGACCGGCAGCCACCGCGCCTCGGTCCGCGCGGTGCGCGAGGGGCGGGCGGATTTCGCCGCCATCGACGCTGTGACCTACCGGCACCTGGCAGCCGCGGGCGAGTCCACGGGCCTCAGGATCGTCCATGCCACCGCGCCGCGCCCCGGCCTGCCGCTGATCACCGGCGCCGCCCATGATCCCGCGCCGATCTTCGACGCGGCCCGCGCCGCCATCGCCGCGCTGTCACCTTCGGACCGCCTGCGGCTCGGCCTTGTCGGCCTCGCCCGGATTCCGGCGGAGGACTATCTCGCACTGCCCGATCCTTAGGCGATTGACGATTTCCACGGCACTTTCCGGGACGTTTCATGGCCGTGCCCCGTTGCAATCCATGCCGATTTGGTCACAAATCCCTTGGTCTCAGGGGGCCTGCCAAACGTGACCGACCAAACGACGCCGGTGATCGACATAACCGGGCTACACAAGAGCTTCGGCGCGTTGCACGTCCTGCGCGGCGTGGACATGACCGCGCGGGCCGGTGACGTGGTGTCCCTGATCGGATCCTCTGGATCCGGCAAGTCGACTCTTCTGCGCTGCGCCAACCTGCTGGAGGACAGCCAGCAGGGCGAGATCCTCTTCGAGGGCGAGCCGGTTAAATGGCGCGGGACCGGGCCGTCGCGACGGCCAGCCGATGCCCTGCAGGTCCAGCGCATCCGAACGAACCTGTCGATGGTGTTCCAGCAGTTCAACCTGTGGGCGCATCTGACGATCCTGCAGAACGTGATGGAGGCGCCCGTCACCGTCCTCGGCCAGGACAAGGCCGAGGTGGAGGATCGCGCCCGTCGCATCCTCGACAAGGTCGGCATCCACGAGAAATGCGACGCCTACCCCGCGCAACTCTCCGGCGGACAGCAGCAGCGCGCGGCGATCGCCCGCGCGCTCTGCATGGAGCCGCGCGCGCTGCTGTTCGACGAACCGACCTCGGCCCTCGACCCCGAGCTCGAACAGGAGGTCGTGCGCGTCATCCGCGGGCTGGCGGAAGAAGGGCGCACCATGCTGCTCGTGACCCATGACATGCGCATGGCGCGCGACCTGTCGGACCGCGTCGTGTTCCTGCACCAGGGCCTGGTCGAGGAAGAAGGCCCGCCCGACGAACTGTTCAACAACCCCAGATCAGACCGCCTGCGGCAGTTCCTCAGCCACAGCCAGGCGGCCTGAAACCAACCTCCAACGGAAAACAGGGAGCAATTCCATGAAACATCTGATCCTTTCGGCCAGCATCCTGGCCCTCGGCGCCGGGATCGCGTCCGCTCAGGACGTGGTGCGGATGGGCACCGAAGGCGCCTACCCTCCGTACAACTTCATCAACGACAACGGCGAGGTTGACGGGTTCGAACGTGACCTGGGCGACGAGATCTGCGCGCGGGCCGAGCTGACCTGCGAATGGGTGACGAACGACTGGGACTCGATCATCCCCAACCTCACCTCGGGCAATTACGACACGATCATCGCGGGCATGTCGATCACCCCCGAGCGGGACGAGGTGATCGACTTCACCCAGCCCTATATCCCGCCGGCATCCTCGCTCTTCCTCGGGATGTCCGAGGATATCGACCTCGACGGCGCCGTGATCGCGGCCCAGACCAACACGATCCAGGCGGGCTACATCGCCGCCGAGACGGGCGCGACGCTCATCGAGTTCGCCACCCCCGATGAAACCGTCGCCGCCGTGCGCAACGGCGAGGCGGACGCGGTCTTCGCCGATGGCGACTACCTGCTGCCGATCGCCGAGGAGGATCCCGACCTGATGATCGTCCTCGATCCCGTCCAGCTGGGCGGCGGTGTCGGCATGGGGATGCGCGAGGGCGACGAGCGGCTGGCGGCCTTCGACGCGGCCATCGCGTCGATGAAGGAAGACGGCACGCTCAACGCGCTGATCCTCGAATGGTTCGGCGAAGACGCCGCGACCTGGTAAGGCTACAGGGCGGGGGCACCTCGTAGCGCCCCCGCCCCTTCATCTTTCCGAAAATACGCACAGCGCGCCGCCGGCCACGGGACCAGATGTTCGAGTTCTGCACCGACCCCGATACGCTCGACACGTTCCGCTGGTTCAGCTGCTACCTGACCAACGGCGCGCATTTCCTGTTCTACCAGTCCTTCCTGGTGGTCTTCGCGCTTCTGGCGGTCACGGCCCCTACCGCGCTTGCCTTCGGCTTCGTGGCCGCCGCCGCCTCGCGTTCGCCGATCCTGCCGCTCAGCTGGCTGGGCAAATTCTACACCGCCATGGTCCGCGGCGTGCCGGACATCGTGTTCTTCCTGTTCTTCATCCTCGTGCTGGATCAGGCCATCGAATACCTGCGCCATTCGGTCGTCTGCCCCGACTGGACCGACCCGATCCGGCAAGGCGCCAATTTCATCGTCTGCCCCGAGGCGCGGACCCCGCAATCGGGTGCGCCGCAATGGGTGCACGAAACCTATGGCTTCGCGCTCGCGGTCTTTACCTACGCCATCGTCTTCGGCGCCTTTTGCGGCAACGTCCTTTACGGCGCGATGCGGGCCGTGCCCCGCGCGCAGCTCGAGACGGCCGAGGCCTACGGGATGACCCGGCGGCAGATATTCTGGCGTATCCTCGTGCCGCAGATGTGGATCTATGCATTGCCGGGCCTGTCGAACATCTGGATGATCCTGATCAAGGCCACGCCGCTGCTGTTCCTTCTGGGGATCGAGGACATCGTCTACTGGGCGCGGGAACTGGGCGGCTCGCGCACCTCGGCCTTCCAGTATCCGCATCCCGACTGGCGCTTCTGGTATTTTCTCGGCCTCCTGATCTTCTATCTCGCCTTCACGCGCGTCTCCGAGATCGTTCTGGCCCGCCTGACCGCGCGCCTGTCGCACGGACAGGCGACAGCAGCCGGCGAAGAGTTGCGGAAGGCCGCCGCATGACCTGCGCCGAGGCGATCCAGGCCTATGCGCTGAGGTCCATAGGCATCGGCGAGAGGCTGCTTCCAAGTGCCGAGATCAGCGTCTGCCAACAGCTCGTCCTGATCGGCTCGGGCATGATCTGGAACGTCTATTTCGCGGTGCTTGCGCTCGGCTTCGGCTTCGGCTTTGCGGTTTTGCTGGCTCTCGCCAAGGCTTCCCCGCGGCGCATTCTTCGCAAGCCGGCGGAGTGGTTCATCTTCGTCTTCCGGGGCTCGCCGCTCTTCATTCAGTTCTTCATGGCCTACGAGGCCTTCGTTCTGTTGCCCCGCGTGGGCGTCGAATTCACGCTGCTGGGTGTCGCCATCGAGGCCGAGACGCGCTGGTTCGCCCGTGCCTGGCTTGGCGCGCTGATCGTGCTGTGGTTCAACACCTCCGCCTATTCCGCCGAAATCTTCTACGGCGCGCTCCGTTCGGTGCCGAAGGGCGATCTGGAGGCGGCGGATGCCTTTGGTCTCACCGGCTGGAAGAAATTCCGCCGCATCACCTTCCCCACCACCATGCGCCTCGCATGGCCCGCCTATACCAACGAGGCCATTTTCCTTTTTCATTCCACGGCGCTTGTCTTCTTCTCGTCCTTTCCCGCCTTCCAGCAGCGGGGCGATGCGCTCTACTATGCCAGCTACTTTGCCGACCGGACGTTCAACCCCTTCATCCCCTACCCGATCGTGGCGGTCTACTTCGTTCTTTTCACGCTGCTGATCATCTGGATGTTCTCGGCGATCAACACCCGCCTCAACCGCCACCTTCCCCAGGACGCGCGCCCGAGGCTGCGCTACCGTCCGCAGGTGATCCGGTGAACTGGCTCGACGAGCATCCCGAGATCAAGTCGATCCGCACGGTCGCGGCGGATCTGAACGGCCAGCCGCGCGGCAAGCGGATCGCGCGCCGTTACGCCGAAAAGGCCCTGACCGAGGGCACGCGGTTCCCGTTTTCGGTGCTCAATCTCGACATCTGGGGCGAGGATATCGAGGACAGCCCGCTGGTCTTCCGCGCGGGCGACCCCGACGGGGTGCTCATGCCCACCGAGCGCGGGTTTCTGCCGGTCCCCTGGCTTACCTCGCCCACGGCGCTTCTGCCGATCTGGATGTTCCACGAGGATGGCCGCCCCTATGACGGCGATCCGCGACAGGCGCTCGCGCGGGTGGTCGAACGCTACACGGCGCTCGGCCTGACCCCGGTGGTGGCGACGGAGCTGGAGTTCTACCTCATCGACGACCGCGGCCACGAGCCGCGCGTGCCGCCGTCGCCGCGCTCGGGCAAGCGCCGGCATCAGGCCGAGATCCTCGCGCTCAGGCAGCTCGACGCGTGGGACGGGTTCTTCACGCGGCTCTACGAGGCCTGCGAGGCGATGGACATCCCCGCCGACACCACGATCTCGGAGGCCGGTCCCGGCCAGTTCGAGGTCAACCTGATGCACCAACCCGACGCGATGAAGGCCGCCGACGATGCGTGGCTCTTCAAGCTGCTGGTCAAGGGGCTGGCGCGCGAACACGGGGTGGCGGCGAGTTTCATGGCCAAACCCTACGAGGATTATGCCGGAAACGGGCTGCACACCCATTTCTCGGTGATCGACAGCGATGGCACGAACATCTTCGACGAGCGCCAGAACGGCGGCGCGGACCTGCTGGGTCACGCGATTTCGGGGTGCCTCTCGGCCATGCCGGGATCGACGCTGGTCTTTGCGCCCCATGCCTCCAGCTACGATCGCTTCGTGCCCGGTGCCCATGCGCCCACTGCCGCGGCCTGGGCGCACGAAAACCGAACGGCGGCGCTGCGGGTGCCCTCGGGCGGGCCTGCCGCGCGGCGTATCGAGCACCGTGTCGCGGGCGGCGACATCAACCCCTACCTGCTGATCGCCGCGATCCTCGGCGCGGCGCTGAACGGGCTGGAGGATCACGAGGCGCCGCCGCCGCCGATCACCGGCAACGCCTACGCCCAGAACCTGCCGCAACTGCCGCAGACATGGGACGCGGCCATTGCGGCCTTCGCCGAGGCCCCCGAGATCCGTCGCATCTTCACTCCGGGCCTGATCGACAACATGCTCGCCACCAAGCGCCAGGAGCTGCACTACATGGGAGAGTTGTCGGACACCGAACGCCGGGATCTCTACCTCGATACGGTCTGAGGCACTCTCGGCTCAGAGGTCGAGCTGGTCCACGAACCCCTTGAGCGTCGCGGCGGATGCGCGCAATTTCTCGGTTTCGTCCGCGTCCAGATCCGGCCAGAGCGTGGCCGACACACCGCCGCGCCCGACAAGGCGCGGCAGAGAGAGCGCGACATCCGGAACGCCCAACACCTCGGGCTCCACCGTCGAGACGGAAAGAACGGCCTGCTCGTCTCCCGCGATCGCGCCCACGATCCGCGCCAGCCCGCCGCCGATCCCGTACCATGTCGCACCCTTGCCCTCGATGATCGTATAGGCCGCGTTGCGCACACCCTTGTCGATGCGCGCGCGCACATCCGCCGTCAGCGCCGATCCGATCTGCGCTGCGAACCCCGTCAGCGGCACCGAGCCCGCCCGCGCATTGGACCAGGCCAGGACCTCGCTGTCGCCATGTTCGCCCAGCACATAGGCATGGACGGAGTTGGACGAGATGCCCAGATGCCGTCCCAGAAGCCAGCGGAAGCGCGCGGTGTCGAGGATCGTGCCCGATCCGATCACGCGCCCCGGCGGCAGGCCGGACATCCGCGCCGTGATCTGGCCCATGATGTCGACCGGGTTCGAGGCGATCAGCAGAACCGCGTCGGGGCAGACCGCCATGACCTCGCCCACCACGGCGCGGAACACCTCGGCATTGCGTTCCAGCAGCGCCAGACGCGTCTCGCCGGGTTTCTGCGACACTCCGCAGGCGAGGATCACCACGCCCGACCCGGCGATTTCCGCATAGCCGCCATGGCGCACCACGGCGGGGGCCGAGAAGGGCACGGCATGGGCGATATCCTCGGCCTCGGCCCGCGCGCGCGCCTCGTCGATATCGACAAGGACAAGCTCCTTCGCGATCCCCTTGAGGATCAGCGCGAAGCCCGCTGCCGAGCCCACCATTCCAGCCCCGATGATTGCTACTTTCATTTGCGCCTCCATGCGCCGTCGTGCCAATTGGAACACAGCTTGGCTGTCTGCCCAAGGGCCCAGTGGGCTCTTGTGCCGCGACACAGGCGCGCCTAGCTTTGGCCGGACAAGCACGAGAGACCCCGATGATCCTTGGCATACTCCAGACCGGCCGCGTGTCCGACGAAGCGCGCGCCCTTTATGGCGGCTACCCCGAGATGTTCGCGCGCCTGTTCGAGCCGCGGGGCTTCGAGCAGCGCGTCTGGATGGTGGTCGATGGCGAGTTCCCGGACGGCCCCGATGCGGCGGATGCGTGGCTCATCACCGGCTCGCCCCACGGTGTCTACGAGGACCGGCCGTGGATCGCCCCGCTGGAGCGGCTCATCCACGAGATCCGCGACGCGGACCGGCCGCTTGTGGGGATCTGCTTCGGCCACCAGATCGTGGCGCAGGCCTTTGGCGGTCGCGTCGAGAAATACGAGGGCGGCTGGGCGCTCGGCCGGCGGGATTACCAGATCGCGGGGCAGACGCTTGCGATGAACGCCGCCCATCAGGACCAGGTGGTCGAGCCGCCCGCGGGGGCCGAGCATCTTGGTGGCAACGCCTTCACGAAACATGCCGTACTGGCCTATGGCGATCACATCCTGACGGTGCAGCCGCATCCCGAGATCGAGGCCGGTTTCATGGGCTACCTTCTGCGGCTTCGCGGCACGCATCTTTCGCCCGAGGAGCTCGAGGCCGCCATAGCTGAACTCGAAGCGAAAAACGATGCCGACCGCGCGGCCGACTGGATTGCCGAAGTGCTGCGCGGGACACCGGTGAAACGGGCGATGTCGCGCCTCGAGCCGGCCACCGCATGACCAGTGTTACAGACCTCCGCGCGAAACTGCCCGAGGTGGCGCAGCTCTACCTCGAGGGGCGGTCCATCGATGAGGTCGAATGCATCGTGGCCGATCTGGCCGGCGTGGCGCGCGGCAAGGCGATGCCCGGCTCGAAATTCGCCGCGCAAACGCATTTCTACCTGCCCAACTCGATCTTCTTCCAGACCGTCACCGGCGACTGGGCCGAGGTGATGGACGACGGGTATACCGAACCCGACATGGTCCTGACGCCCGACTTCTCGACCGCGAGCCCCGCGCCATGGACGGCGGACTGGACGCTTCAGGTCATCCACGACATCGCGCTTCAGGACGGAACGCCCGTGCCTTTCGCGCCGCGCAATGTCCTCAAACGCGTCGTGGCCCTCTACCAGGCGCGCGGCTGGACCCCCGTCGTCGCCCCCGAGATGGAGTTCTACCTCGTCGCGCCCAACACCGACCCGGCCCGCGCGATCGAGCCGCCCATGGGACGCTCGGGCCGTCGCGCCGCCGCAAGGCAGGCCTATTCCATGAGCGCGGTGGACGAATATGGCCCCATCATCGACGACATCTACGACTTCGCCGAGGCGCAGGGGCTTGAGATCGACGGCATCCTGCACGAAGGCGGCGCGGGACAGATCGAGCTCAACCTCCGCCACGGCGACCCGGTGCGGCTGGCCGACGAGATATTCTATTTCAAGCGGATGATCCGGGAAGCGGCGCTGCGCCACGAGTGCTACGCCACCTTCATGGCCAAACCGATCGAGGGCGAGCCCGGAAGCGCCATGCATGTGCATCACTCCGTCGTCGACACCAAGACGGGGCAGAACATCTTTTCCGCGCCCGACGGTTCCGAGACCGAGGTCTTCATGCATTTCATCGGCGGGATGCAGCGGCACCTTCCTTCGGTGATCGCGCTGCTGGCGCCTTACGTGAACAGTTACCGCCGTTACGTCCGGGACTTCGCCGCGCCCATCAACCTTCACTGGGGGCGCGACAACCGCACGACGGGCCTGCGCGTTCCGGTCTCCGACATCGCCTCCCGCCGGGTCGAGAACCGCCTGCCCGGCATGGACTGCAACCCCTATCTCGGGATCGCGGCGTCGCTGGCCTGCGGATATCTCGGACTGGTGGGGCAGATCGCGCCCGCCGAGGCCTTCACGGGCGATGCCTATACCGGCGGCGACGACATCCCCAAGGGCCTCGACAGCGCACTGGAGCTGTTCAATTCCGATGCCGCCATCGCCGACGTGCTGGGGCCGGAGTTCTGCAAGGTCTACACGGCGGTGAAGTCCCTCGAATACAGCGAATTCCTGCAGGTCATCAGCCCGTGGGAGCGTGAACACCTGCTGATGAACGTCTGAGCGCGAGACATGACCGCGCTTTATCGCAACGACGCGCCCGGGCAGCACGCCCCGTCCTGGTACGCCGCCAGCCTTCCGCCCGACCGCGAGCGCGCGCCCCTCAAAGGTGACGTCACGGCGGATGTGGCCATTCTCGGCGCGGGTTTCACCGGGCTCTGGGCGGCGCTGACGCTGGCACGCGCGGGGCGCAGCGTGGTCGTGCTCGACGCCCACCGCGTGGGCTTCGGCGCGTCGGGACGCAACGGCGGGCAGGTCAATCTGGGCTTCAACCTGTCGCAGCAGACGCTTGAGGCAAAGCTGGGACAGGCGCGTGCCCGCGCACTCTGGGAGCTGGCCGAGGAGGCCCGCGCGCAGCTGCGCGACTTCTGCGCGACACATGCGCCCGAGGCCAGCTACCGGCCCGGTTCGGCCTTTGCCGAATACAGCCCGCGCGCGGTCGCAGAGCTGCGCGCCGAGGCCGCGTTCCTCGAAAACCGCTATGGCTACAGGCTCGAGGTGATGGACCGCCCGGACTTCTCCGAGATGGTCAGATCGCCGCACTACGCCGGGGGGCTTCTGGACCGGGGCGGCGGGCACGTCCACCCGCTGGCCTATGCGAGAGCACTCGCGCGCGAGGCCGAAGCCGCCGGTGCCGTCATCCATGAGTTGAGCGAGGTGACGCGGGTCACCGAAGGCCGCCACGTCGTCCTGACCACACGCGAGGGTCAGGTCACGGCGGGCCATGCCATTGTCGCGGGCAATGGATACCTGCCGGATATCCTTCCTGAAGTGAACAGGAAGGTGATGCCGATCAACTCCTTCATTGCCGCGACCGAGCCCCTGCCCGACCGCTGGCAGGAGGTGCTGGCCGAGGATATCTGCGTGGCGGATTCGAAATTCGTCGTGAACTACTACCGGTTCAGCGCCGACCGACGGTTCCTGTTCGGCGGGCGCGAGAGTTACGGGATCGGCTTTCCCGCCGACATCTCCACGGCGCTCGTCGCGCGGATGGAACGGCTCTTTCCGCAACTCAAGGGCGTGGGCATTTCCCATGTCTGGGGCGGATCGCTGGGCATCACCATGACGCGCCTGCCCCATGTGGCGCGGGTGGGTGCGAACATCCTGTCCGGCGCGGGCTTCTCGGGGCATGGCGTGGCGCTTTCGGGCATGGCGGGGCGCGTCATGGCCGAGGCTGTGCTGGGCCAGGAGGATGGGCTCGCCACCTTCGAGACGCTCCCCGTGCCGCGCTTTCCCGGCGGCATGGCGTTGCGCGCACCCCTGCTGACGCTGGCGATGACCTGGTACGCGCTGCGCGACCGCATCGGGCTATAGCCCCGTAAAGCGGTCGACCTTCATCCGGAAAACCGGATGCCGTGGCACACATGCGACAGGTTTCGGCCTCGGCAACCACAGGCTGGATTCCTGCGGCCCCCCAGGTTAAGATTTCCGAAATGGGACATTTCAAAAAGGTGAAACCATGGCGCCCGCACTCAGCGTTGCCCCCAACGTCTATGACGCCGAACCCATCCCCGAGGCAGCACGGGCGGAGATCGACCGTCTTCTGCAATCCGGCGACCTGTTCCGCTACACCGCGCCCGAGGATGCGCCCGTGGCCTTGCTGGAGCGTGAATTCGCCGACCTGATGGGATCGAAATACGCGCTGGCCGTATCCTCCTGCTCGGCCGCGATCTTTCTCAGCCTCAGGGCGCTGGACCTCGCCCCCGGCGCGCGGGTCCTGATCCCGGCCTTCACCTTCGCCGCCGTGCCCTCGGCCGTCGTGCATGCGAACTGCCAGCCCGTCCTCGTCGAGGTGGCGGATAATTACCGGATCGACATCGACGATTTCGCCGCCCGGCTCGATGACGACATTTCCGCCGTCATCATCAGCCACATGCGCGGCCATACCTCGGACATGGACGCGATCATGGCGCTTGCCGCGGCGCGTGGCATTCCCGTCATCGAGGACGCGGCCCATTCGCTCGGCACGCTCTGGCACGGCCGCAAGATCGGCACGATCGGGGCGATCGGCTGCTTCTCGTTCCAGTCCTACAAGCTTGTGAATGCCGGCGAGGGCGGCATCCTGATCACCGACGACGCCGACCTCGTGGCGCGCGCCGTGATCATGTCGGGCGCCTACGAGCACAACTGGAAGAAGCATGCCGTGAAGAACGGGGGCCCCGACGGTCAGAACGATCCCGAGCTCGAGCTCGCCTTCGCGCGCTGGCAGAACATGCTGCCGCTCTACAACATGCGGATGCAGAACCTCTCGGCCGCGGTGATCCGTCCGCAACTGCCCGAGGTCGCACGCCGGGTGCGCGACGGGCGGGCCAACCATGACTACGTGGCCGATCGGCTCAACGCCTCGGCCTGGATCGAGGTTCCCGACGCGCTCGGCCCCGAGGAGCGCGCACCGGATTCGATCCAGTTCAACCTCGTCGACATGCCCAGCGACGATCACGCCCGCGCCTTCGCGGATGCCGCCGCGGCGCGTGGCGTGAAGGTTCAGGTCTTCGGCCTGTCGACCGACAATGCGCGGGCCTTCTGGAACTGGAACTTCATCCCCGGCGAGCGCCCTGAACTGCCGCAGACCCGCGCCATGCTGATGCGCGCCTGCGACGTGCGGCTACCCGCACGCCTGCAGAAACCCGATCTGGACTTCATCGCGGGCGCCCTGATCGGGGCGGCGGAGGATGTGATGGGGGAAGAGACCCGCGCCTACGGCACCTAGACGGCGCGATCTCACATCTTGCTGAGCTTCGACTGAAGCTCGGCAAGCTGCTTCTTGATATCGTTCAGCTCATCCTCGGCGCTGCTGTCGGTGGGCGCGGCGACTTCTTCGCTGTCGTCATGGGAGGGGCCCGACCAGGTCTGCCCCATGCCACCCGTCATCGCCTTGAAGAATGCCTCCTGCTGGGCGCGCATCGCGTCGAAGCCGGGCATGGAGGCCATTGGATTTATCGCGGTCATGTTCTCGACCATCTTCGACTGACCCTGTTTGAGCATCTCGAAACTCATGGTCAGAAAATCGGGCACGACCGATTGGGCCTGCGTGGAATAGCTGCGCACCAGATCTGTCAGAACCGCGATCGGAAGGACGCTCTCGCCGCGGCTTTCGTGCTCGGCGATGATCTGCAGGAGATACTGGCGCGTCAGGTCGTCACCGGATTTAAGATCGACGATCTTCACCTCGCGCCCGTCGCGGATGAAGCCCGCGATATCTTCGAGCGTCACGTAATCCGAGGTTTCGGTGTTGTAGAGCCGACGGCTGGCGTAGCGCTTGATCAGCAGTGCATCATCGGCAGACGCTTTGGCTTTCGCGTTTCCGGTCGCCATGGCGGCCTCCCTTTCCTGCGGTGCAGCATCGCGTAGCCTAGCCCCTTGCGGGCAAAAAGCAATCAGGTTCTGCAGTGCAATCATATAGAAGAAGGGCAGGCCCTGTAATGGACCCGCCCTTCTGTATTCATGCCGACGGGGAGGACGTCGGCACGAAACCCTGTCGCTGCCGCGCGATTACTTCGCGGCGGCTTTCTTGGCGACCGAGGTCACTTCCGCGGTGGCCTTCTTGACGGCCGCGGTGGCCTCTTCGGTGGCTTCCTTGCCGGCGGCCATCATCAGCTCGACCGTTTCCATCTGGACCTTCTTCGCGACTTCGGCGAAGGCGGCCATGGTTTCGGCGGTCATCTCGGCCTGGGCCGATGCGAAATCGGTCATCGCCTTGGTGTAGTCGGTCGGCTCTGCCTTGGCGGAGGTCATTTCGCCGACCTTTGTCAGCGTGTCCTTCGTCCATTTCGACGAGATGTCGGTTGACTTCTCTGCGGCGTCGAGGGCGACCTTCGCCATCTTGTCGCTCATGGCGGCCGAGGATTTGAACGCATCGTTGAATGCGGACATGTCCATCGGGAAGGACGACATCATTTCGGACATCATCTTGCTGTAGTCGGGGTTCTTGGCCATCGGTCTTCTCCTTTGACCGCGCCGTGCGGTCCTTGCTGCGATTGACCGGAATATGAATGCTGCAGTGCAGAAAGTCAATACTTTTTTCTGCACTGCAGCATAACCTACACAGACCGTGACTTACCCTAGGTAAATCAAGCGATTGTCCGCTCGAGAACGTAGGTCCCCGGCGCGGGCGCGAGCACCTCGTAGCCCGCCTCGCCCGGCACGCGCGCCGGAACCTGCTTGCCCGACCGACTCGCCAGCCAGCTTTCCCAGCGCGGCCACCATGAGCCCTCGTTGTACTGCGCCGCCGCCAACCAGTCCTCGGGCGTGCCCGTCACGTCCGGGTTCGTGTAATGGCCGTATTTCTTCTTCGACGGCGGATTGACGATCCCCGCGATATGGCCGGATTCCGACAGCACGAAGCTCTTGTCCCTCGAGCCCATCTGCGCAACCCCGCGGAAGCTGTCCTTCCACGCGGCGATATGGTCCGTCTCGCAGGCGATGGCGTAGACCGGCACCTCCACGTCCCTGATCGAAAGCGTCTCGCCGAAGAGCTTCAACGTCCCCTCGCTCAACTGGTTGCCCTGGCAGAGGCCGCGCAGATATTGCACGGCCATCCGCCCCGGCAGGTTGGTGGAATCCCCGTTCCAATAGAGCAGGTCGAAGGCCGGCGGCGCCTCGCCCATCATGTAGCTGCGCACGGCCGGGCCGTAGACGAGGTCCTTGGCGCGCAGGAACGAGAAGGTCTTGGACATGTAATAGCTGTCCAAAAGCCCCTCGGCCTCCACCTGCCGCTCGATGGCGTCGACGAAATCGTCCTGCAAGAAGACCGTGAACTCGCCCTGCACGGAGAAATCGGTGAGCGTGGTGAAGAAGGTCGCCGACTTGATCGGCTTCTCCTTGCGCTTTTTCAGAAGCGCCAGCACCGCCGAAAGGGTCGTGCCCGCGATGCAATAGCCGATGGCGTTGACCTGTTTCTCGCCGGTGATCTCGCGGGCGACGCGAACGGCCTCGAGATAACCTTCCTCGACATACTGTTCGAGCCCCACATCGGCATAGCTCGCGTCCGGGTTCTTCCAGCTCACGACGAACAGCGTGTAGCCCTGGTCCACGATCCAGCGGATCAGGCTGTTCTGCGGCTTGAGGTCCATGATGTAGAACTTGTTGATCCAGGGCGGGAAGATCACCAGCGGCGTGCGGTGCACGGTTTCGGTGGTGGGCGCGTACTGGATCACCTCCATCATGCGGTTGCGGAACACCACGGAGCCTTCGGTGGTCGCGATGTTCCCGCCCACCTCGAAGGCCTTCGGGTCGGCGAGCGTCGGAAGCAGCTCCCCGTGGTGACTCTCGATATCGCGCACCATGTTCTCCAGCCCCTGCACGAGGCTCATGCCCTCGGTCTCCACCGCGCGCTCCAATGCATCGGGATTGGTGGCGAGGTAATTGGTGGGCGAGAACAGGTCGATCATCTGGTTGGCGAAAAACTCCACCCGCGCCTTGTCGGTCTCGTCGAGACCCTGAAGCTCGCCCACTGCCTCCTCGATCGCTTTCGCGCCCAGAAGATACTGGTGCTTGACGAAGTTGAAGTAGGGATGTGTACGCCACAGCGGGTTCGAGAACCGCTTGTCGCCCACGAGATCGGGGTCGTCCTGTGGCGCGGTGAACTGCCCGTGGCTGATGTTCTGCTGCATCTCGAGGAAATGCGTGAGCGTCTTGCCCCAGTACTGGACCTGATGTTCCATCAGGCGGGCCGGGTTGGTCATCGCCTCGTTCCAGTAGGCCATGCCGGCCTTGAGATAAATGTCCTGCCCCGGTCCTTCGAGACCGACGTCACCGGCATGCCGCTGCGCAAGCGCGGCCACCAGACGTTTCGACAATTCCTCGACCCGCGCAAGGTTCTGGTTCAGCCGATCGAGGTTCTCGCCCATGTCGCGCTCCCCGGCTTCAATGGCGTCGTCACTGTCTGTCACCTTGATTTCGTCCCGATTTTGGTTCATCCCCACCCTAACTTTGCCAGGGAGAGGGGGCAAAGCGACCAATTGAACCGGACGGGCGGCATGGCTTACACTCCATGACGCCCTTCCGAGGATGGAGACGAGCATGCGCTACCTTCTCACCTACGATCTTTTCGAGTCCCTTCGCATCACCAATCAGTGGATGGGGTCCTCGGCACGCGCCATTTGCTCCTACCCGCAACTGGGACTCCTCGCGAACCCGATGATCCAGTTGACCGCCGCATGGGGCGAGGTCACCGAACGGACCTTCGCGCGCATGGTGGCCAAGCCCGACTGGGGCATCTACTCGATCCCCGCCGATGACGGGCGCGACCATACGGTCTCCATCGAGACGGTCGTGCCCCGCCCCTTCGGCGACCTGATCCGCTTCAACGTGCAGGGCCGCGCGCCCACGGGCCGCAAGGTCCTGCTGGTTGCGCCGATGTCCGGGCATTACGCGACGCTCCTGCGGTCCACGGTTCTGAGCCTGCTGCCCGATTGTGACGTCTACATTACCGACTGGCACAACGCGCGTGACATCCCGGTCAGTGCGGGCAAGTTCGACATCGAGGACTACACTCTCTACCTCGTTGATTTTCTGAGGGAAATGGGACCCGACACCCATGTGATCGCGGTCTGTCAGCCCGCGCCGCTCGCGCTGGCCGCGACGGCCTATCTCGCCGAGGAGGAGCCCTCGGCACAACCGCGCTCGCTCACTCTGATCGGCGGGCCCATCGACCCGGACGCGGCCGCCACGGATGTCACCGATTTCGGCCGTCGCGTCACCATGGGTCAGCTCGAACGCTACGTGCTTCAGCGCGTCGGCTTCAAATACGAAGGCGCGGGCCGCATGGTCTATCCCGGCCTGCAGCAGTTGTCGTCCTTCATGGCCATGAACGCCGAGAAGCACGCCAAGGCCTTCAGCGAACAGGTGTTGCGCGTGGCCAAGGGCGAGGCCTCGGACCACGACAAGCACAACAAGTTCTACGACGAATATCTCGCCGTGATGGACATGACGGCGGAATTCTACCTTTCGACCGTCGAGCGCATCTTCAAGGGGCTCGAGATCGCGCAGAACCGCTTCACCGTGGACGGCAAGCGCGTCGATATCGGCAAGATCACCACGGTCGCGGTGAAGACGGTCGAGGGTGGCAAGGACGATATTTCCGCGCCCGGCCAATGCGTTGCGGCACTCGATCTCTGCACCGGCCTGCCTGATTCGAAAAAGGCCAACTACCTGGAACCCAACGCGGGCCATTACGGCATCTTCGCCGGCCGCAGCTGGCGCGACAAGATCCGCCCGCTGGTCCTGGATTTCATCGACGCCAATTGCGACGTGCCCAAGGCACCCGTCAAGGGGGTCGCGGCAAGCTGAGGCCGCGAAGGCAACCGTTCGCCTCTCCTGCCGGTGCGGCAAGATCGGCGGGCGGATCACCGGCATCGACCCCTGACAAGGTGAAGATCGACGAGGGCGCCCGTCGCATGCGCCTCATGCGCCTGACGGCAAGGGCGTGTTGCGCTGGTATGCCGGCTGCTGCGACACGCCGCTTCTCAACACCATGGCCACGCCAAAGCTGCCTGTCGTCGGCGTGCTGACCGACCGGCTGGAGGCGACCGAACCGCTCGGGGCGCTCATCGCCGCGGGCTTCGTGGAAGGGGCTGACGGCAAGGCGCGGCATGTGCATGGCGGCCGCGTGGTGGGCCGGGTCCTGCGCCGCACCGTGGCCGCGCGCCTCTCGGGCCACTGGAAGGACGCACCCTTATTCGATCGGGTCAGCGGCGCAGCCGCGACCGAGATCGAGCGAGCTGCCCGCGACGCCTGAGCTTTCATAAAAGCGATCTATTCACAGCCTTATGTCGCGTTTATTGTCTATTCTATTGCACATTACCGTCAATTCTGAACATCTCAGGGCACACGGGCGGATGTTCGAACGACCAGTTCCGCCGGCACTTCCTCCACCCGTCCCGAGGGCACTCCCTGCTCGATCTCGCCCACCAGCATGTCGACCGCGGCAGCGACCATGCGGTCGACGGGCTGGCGGATCGTGGTCAGGCCGAAGGCCTTCCACGCCGCCGCCGGCACATCGTCATATCCAACGATCGAAACCTCGCCCGGAACGTCCATAGCCATCCCGTGCCGCAACTCGTCCAGCACACCGAGCGCCATGTGATCGTTCGCCACGAAGATTGCATCAGGTGGCGACGGCGCCTCCATCATCTCCCGCGCAGCCGCGATGGCGCGCGCCCGGTCGAAGCAGCCTTCCGCCATGGCGTGAACCTCCTGCCCGGCCGCCCTGAGCGCGTCCCGGAATCCCTCCCACCGGTCGCGCCCCGTCGAGGCCGTCTGCAGCCCGCCGATATGCGCGATGCGCCGATGACCGCCCCCGACGAGGAACTCCGCCACCGCCGCGCCCCCCGCGCGGTTGGCCGAGGTCACGCTCGACAGGCCCGAACCCGGCAGGCCCCGGTTGAACAGCACCACCGGCAGCCCCGCCGCTTGGCAGCGCGCCACCAGCCGGTCCGACAGGTGCACCGACGCCGTCACCAGCCCGTCGACCTGGTAATCCATCAACTCGCCGACGACGCGCTCGACATCTTCCTCACCTTCGCCGCCGGCGGCATGGAACACGAGGATGTGATAGCCCAACGCCTCGAGCGAGGCGGAAAGAGCCTCCAACACCTCGGGATAGAAGGGATTTTCGAGGTAACCGACCACCAGGCCGACGATCCGCGTGCGCCCGGTGATCAGCGACCGCGCCAGCACGTTGGGCCGGTATCCCAGCTCCTCCGCGACCTCCCGGACGCGCCGCGCCATCGCCTCCGACACGCTTGCGCCCGGCGTGAAGACCCGGCTCACCGCGCTCTGGCTGACCCCGGCGCGCCGCGCGACATCGGTTGCCGTGACCTTCGCCATCAGCCCGCCGTCCAGCCACCATCCACCATCAGCGCCGTCCCCGTGACCAGCGCCGATGCGTCCGAGGCGAGAAAGACCACCGCCCCCATGATGTCCTCGATCCGCCCCACGCGGCCGAGCTTGATCTTGTCCTCGATCCACGCGCGCTTCTCCGGATCGGCGAAGGTGCTTTCGGTCAGCGGGGTGTGGATGAACGTGGGGCAGATCGTGTTCACCCGGATGCCCCGGCCGCCCCATTCGATCGCCATGGCTTTCGTCATGCCTTCGACCGCGTGCTTGCTGGCGCAATAGACGGCGCGGTCGATGCCGCCCACATGGCCCATCTGGCTGGAGATCTGGATGATCGAGCCCGGCCCTTCCATCCGCCGCGCGACCTCCTGCGCGAGGACATAGGCCGCCTTGACGTTGACCTCCATGACCGCGTCGTAATCGCCCTCGACGGTATCCAGCGCAGGCCCGTGCCGCGCCATGCCGGCCGAGTTCACCAACACGTCCAGAGGCCCCACCCGATCCAGCAGCGTCACCATCGCCTCCCGGTCGGTGACGTCCAGCACCGCCGCCTCTGCCGAGAGGCCCGCAGCCAGCATCGCGTCCGCGGTCATCTCGAGTTCCTCGGCCCCACGGGCCGCGACGATCACATCGGCCCCGGCCTCGCCCAGCGCCATCGCAGCGCCCAGCCCGATCCCGCGCGAGCCGCCGGTGATCAGAGCGCGGCGCCCATCCAGGCGAAATGACGGTGTCCTCGGCAGATCCATCACGTCCCCTCCCTTCCTCTGGTCCAAAATATCCCGGGGGGCCAGGGGGCGGAGCCCCCGGTAAGGGCGGGCGGGTGGGCCCGCCCGGCCCCCGCCCTACTCGGCCGCGTCGCGATAGGGCGCGCCCTCACCGTAGGGCACTTTCACGCCACCGTAGCGGCGAACGCGAACGTTGCATTGCTCGGCATGGCCGACAAATCCCTCCAGCATGCAGAGCCGCGAGCCGTACTCGCCCACCAGTACCGCCGCCTCATCGGTCAGAACCCGTTGATAGGAATGAGTTTTCAAAAACTTACCGACCCATAGCCCACCGGTATACCGGCCTGCGCGCTTCGTGGGCAGCGTGTGGTTCGTGCCGATCACCTTGTCGCCATTGGCCACGTTCGTTCGCGGCCCGAGGAACAGCGCGCCGTAATTCGTCATGTTCTCGAGGAACCACTCGTCGCGGTCGGTCATGACCTGCACGTGCTCATAGGCCATCTCCTCGGAGACGCGGAGCATCTCGTCGTGATCGGCGCAGAGGATCACGTCGCCATAGTCGCGCCAACTGACCGATGCCGTCTCCGCCGTCGGAAGAATGGCCAGGAGCCTGTCGATCTCCGCCAGCGTGGCCTCGGCGAGCTTGCGCGAATTGGTGATCAGGCAAGCGGGGGAGTTGTAGCCGTGTTCGGCCTGCCCCAGCAGATCCGTCGCCACCATCTCCGCATCCACCGTGTCGTCGGCGATCACCATGGTCTCGGTCGGCCCGGCGAACAGATCGATGCCGACCCGCCCGAAAAGCTGCCGCTTGGCCTCTGCGACGAAGGCGTTGCCCGGACCAACCAGCATGTCCACCGGCGCGATGCTCTCGGTGCCAAGCGCCATGGCGCCCACAGCCTGCACGCCGCCGAGGACGAGGATTTCGTCGGCGCCGCCTTCCTTCATCGCCGCCACGATGGCAGGATGCGGCGCGCCGTTCACCGGCGGGGCGGAGGCGACGATGCGCTTCACGCCCGCGACCTTCGCGGTGATCACCGACATATGCGCCGAGGCCACCATCGGGAACTTGCCGCCCGGCACGTAACACCCGACGGAATTCACGGGGATGTTCTTGTGGCCTAGCACGACGCCCGGCAGCGTTTCGACCTCGACATCGGTCATCGAGGATTTCTGCACCTCGGCGAATCTGCGGATCTGGTCCTGGGCAAAGCGGATATCGGCCATCTCCCGGGTCGAGACCTTCTGCATTGCCGCTTCGATCTCGCTGTCGGTCAGCCGGAAGGTCTGCGGCCTGTAGCCGTCGAACTTCTCGGACAACTCCCGCACTGCAGCATCGCCGCGGGCCTCGATATCGCCAAGGATGCCTTCGACCGTCGCCCGGACCCTCGCGTCATCCTCGGCCCGCTCATCGGCCGGTTTTCCGCGCTTGAGATACTCCGCCATCATCGCCTCCCGCGTCTGGCCATGCCCCGCGAAAGGGGCTGTCCCATCCCGGCTAGCGCAGTCTGCATACGAATGCAAGAAAAGGCGGAACGTCAGGGTCCGGGCTGTGGCGGGGCGCCCCTCTCACATCAGCGCAAGACCTGCCTCGTCGAAGAAATGCAGCCGTTTCGCGACGAAGCGCAGGCCCAGATGCTCGCCCATGCGAACGGCGCTGTCGCCGTCGACCCGCACGGTCACCTTGCCCACCGCGCCGCAATCGACGATCAGGAAGATATCGGCGCCGAGATATTCGACGAGGTCCACCACACCGTCGATATCGCCCTCGCCCTGCGGGCAAAGCTCGATCGCCTCGGGCCGGATCCCCAGCTTGACAGCCCCGTCGCAACCTGGCGCCGGGCCACCGCGCCCAGCCTCGAGGTGGTATTCCCCGCCCGACACGGTACAGGGCAGGATGTTCATCTTCGGGCTGCCGATGAACTCCGCCACGAAAAGGTTCGCGGGTTTCTCGTACAGATCCCGCGGGGTGCCCACCTGCGCGATGGTCCCGAAATCCAGCACCACGATCCGGTCGGCGAGCGTCATCGCCTCGACCTGATCGTGGGTCACGTAGATCATCGTCGAGGTCAGATGCTGGTGCAGCTTGGCGATCTCGTAGCGCATCTCGACCCGCAGAGCGGCGTCGAGGTTCGACAGCGGCTCATCGAACAGGAACGCGGTAGGGTCCCGCACGATGGACCGGCCGATTGCCACGCGCTGACGCTGGCCGCCGCTGAGGTCCTTGGGACGACGCTCCAGATAGGGCTCCAGCCGCAGGACCCGCGCGGCCTCGGCCACCTTGGCCTCCTGCTCGGCCTTCGGCGCGCCGGCGGTCTTGAGCGAGAAGCCCATGTTCTCCGCGACCGACATATGCGGGTAAAGCGCGTAGGACTGGAACACCATGGCGAGCCCGCGCTTTGACGGCGGCTCGGCCGTGGCGTCGCGCCCGTCGATGACGACCTGCCCGCGCGAGGTCTCCTCCAGCCCCGCGATCATCCGCAGAAGCGTGGATTTCCCGCAGCCCGACGGCCCCACGAAGATCACGAATTCCCCGTCCGCGATCTGCAGGTCGACCCCCTTGATCACCTGCACCTCGCCGAACCATTTCTCGACGGCCTTGAGCTCGATCGCCCCCATCTACGCCTCCCCCCGGCTCGGACTGGCCCAGGCCAGCCACACCGCCGCCGTCCAGGTGAATGTCGCGCCCCCCGCAGGCGTGCCGTCCGAGGGGCTGAAATATTCCGCGAAGCCGTTCTCGACGATCAGCCGCACGGTATCGGCGCGGATGCGCGCGCCCTCCGCCGTCAACCCCTGCTCGGCCATGCCGCTCGCCGCCATGTAGTTCATGATCGCCCAGACCGGCCCTCGCCAGTAGCGCAGGTGATCGAAGGACACCGCCGAAAGGTCATGGCTGGGCAGGACGTAGCGCGCGCCCGTCATCACCCTGCGGAGCGTCTCCAGCGGGCGCCGGTCCTCCAGCCCCGCCCACCAGCTCAGGAAGGACGCATTCGACACCGATCCCGCGAAATTCCCCGTCCGCAGGTTCCTCGCGTCATAGGCGCCGGTTTCGGGGTTCCACAGCATCGCCGCCCCGTCCTCCAGCCGCGCGATCCAACCGTCGATCTCATCCGTCCCGGCCCCCAGCAGCTCCGCCGCCAGCCGCAGGTCGCGGGTGGAGCGCAGCGCGGTGAAGGTCATCGTCGGATCGGCCACGCGGAACGGGCTTTCGGCGGCGATGGCGGCCTCGTCCCAACGCCTCTCGCGAGCGAATTGCACCAGCCAGATATAGCGGTCGTAATCGGCCTGCGTGGGCCGCATCCGCGGGTCCACATGGCCCGTATCCCGCCGCGTATAGGGCGCCACGCCCACCGGATCGATCCCGGCCATGGCCTCGTCCCAGTCCGGCGCGTTGTCGCGCCCGGCCTCCCACGGGTGCGTGATCGCCACCGCCCCGCTTTCGGCGCGCGCCGCCATGATCCACCGGTGATAGGCCAGAAGCTTCGGGAACAGCGCCGCGAGCCGGTCATGCCCCGCCGTGGGATCGGCGAGATAGATGCGCCACGCGAGCGACGCCACCACCGGCGGCTGGCTGATGCCCGAGGACGGCACCTTGCACGCGCCGCGCCCCAGCGCATCCTCGGTGCCCCAGACATCCGGCCCGGGGAAATAGCCCGCGTCAACGCGGTGAAAGAGGATATGCGGCACCATCCCGTTGCCCCACTGGCCCGAGAACAGCGTCTCGATCTCGGTCCACGCACGGTCGATGTCGAAGGCCGCGAAACCCAGGCCCGCGAAGGCGCTGTCCCAGTTCCACTGGTAGGGATAAAGCCCCTCGGTCGGCACGGTATACCCGCCCCGGTCGTTGAGCCGCAATATGCGCTCGGCCTCCCGATCAAGGGGCTCCGCGTCAATGGTATCGAACACGTCGGTCATCCTTTCACCGACCCCGCCGTCAGGCCACGGGTCATGAACTTCTCCAGCCCAAGGAACAGCGCCATCACCGGCACCGTCGCGATCACGGCCCCCGCCATCAGGTGCTGGCGCGGCACTTCCGAGGAATTGAGCGAGGCGATCCCCCGCGTCAGCGTGAATTTCGAAGGGTCATCCAACAGCATGAAGGCCAGCAGGAATTCGTTCCACGCGATCATGAAGACGTAAAGCGAGACGCTCGCCAGCGCCGGCAGGCTGAGCGGCAGCGTGATCTTCCAGATCACCTGCAACCGGTTGAGCCCGTCCATCAGCCCCGCCTCCTCGATTTCCGGCGGAAGCCCGCGGAAATAGCCCTGCAGCATGTAAAGCGCCACGGGGATGGTCGTGACCGGGTAGATCATGACGATGCCGAGGATCGAATTCCTGAGACCGGTCATCGAAAACGCGATGTAGATCGGCAGCGCCAGCACGATCATCGGAACCATGTAGATCAGCAGGATCGACCGGCCGAGCGCCTTCTGCCCCCGGAACCTCAGCCGCGCCACCGCGTAGGCACCGGGGATCGAGAACAGCAGCGTGATGAGGACCGTCAGCACCGAAACGTAGAAGGAGGTCCACATGTACTGGCCGAAATCGAAGTCGCGGAACAGCTCTTCGTAGGATCGAAACAGCGCCCAGCCCTGCGAAAGGTCGATGGAGAAATCGAGCGGGTTCGCGATGAGCTCCCCTTGCGTCTTCAGCGAGGTCATCACCATCACGTAGAACGGAATGGCGACGGCCGCCGTGAAGAAGACATAGCCGAAGCCGGTGAGAAACCGGATCACCGCCTCCTCCCATTCGTGGCGCGTCAGCGCGCCGCGCGGGGCATCCGCCATCATGACCGCCACCGGCCAGGCCAGCGCGAGGCCGAACCCCACCCCCGCGGCCAGATGCCCGCCCGCCCCCACGCTTCCGGCCACATGGATCGGCGAGGCCCCGGTATAACTCAGCGCGAAGCCGATCACCGCGGCACCCGCCGCCAGCAACCAGCGCGCTCGGTTTTCAGGCGCGGCGAGCCCGACAAGGGTCCCTGTCACGACGCAGCCCCAGAGCCCGGGCCGGAAAGCCTCGCCCGTGGCGAAGGACAGGAGCACGGCCACGGTCGTCGCCGCGACACATGCCCAGAGCACGCCCAGAACGGGTCCGGTCACATATCCGTACCACAGCGCCTTCACGACCCATCCCCCTTCATCTTTCCAAAAATACGCAGAGGGGGGTGCGGGGGGAGGCACTCCCCCCGCGGGTCGGCGCCGAAGGCGCCGAAAAACGACGTCCGATCGGACTTGGCCGCACCGCCACCGGATCCCGCCCGCGCCGCCAAACCGATCACAGCCCTTCCTCCTTCGACATGAACCGGAAGAAGAACCACGAGAAGACCAGCAGACACAGAAGGATCACCACGGCCACCGCCGCGCCCGCACCGATATTCGACAGTGCAAACGCCTGTTCGTAGACATTCACGGTCAGCGTGCGCGTGCCCGCATTGCCCCCCGTCAGAAGGAAGATGTCGTCGAACTTGTTGAAGGTCCAGATGAAGCGCAGCAGGAACAGGACGGACAGGATGCCCATCAGCATGGGCAGGCTGAGATAGCGGAATTTCTGAAACGGCGAGGCACCGTCGATGTCGGCGGCCTCGTACATGTCGTGGTCGATCGACTGCATCCGCGCGAGGATGAACAGAAACGACAGCGGGAAGTAGCGCCAGATCTCGAAGACCGTCACCATGATCAGCGCCAGGGGCCGCTCACCGAAGAAGTTGATCGAGCTTTCGGTCACGCCCATCTGCACCAGAAGCGCGTTGACGCTCCCCGAGAACGGGTCCAGCAGGATCACCCATGTGAAGGCCACGGCGATCACCGGGGCGACATAGGGAAAGAGGTAGAGGCCCCGCAGCACCCCCTGCCCCCGGAAGGACTTGTTCAGCAGAAGCGCCGCGAAAAGACCCACGATGAGCGCGCCGAACGTGCCGACGACGGTATAGAACAACGTGGCCCAGATCACCGCCCAGAACTCGCGCGCGTCGAACACCTCGCGGAAGTTTTCCCACGTGAATTCGAGGCTGGTCAGGATGTTGTCCGCATCGCCCGTCACCACCGCCGGCGTGGCATCCTCGATCTGCGTCTCCAGCCTGTCGACGTCGCCGGAAAGAACCGCCGGGATCTCCAGCGTCACCCGATCGCCGCCCTCCAGCGTGCCCAGCGCACAGCGGAGCGCGACCCCGTCGAGGGCGCAGGTCTCGGGCAGGGTCTCGATGGCGACGCCCTCGGGGATGGTGTCGGTCAGGACGACGTTCTCGATCACCTCCCGCTGGCTGGAGTTGCGGATGCGGTAGCGCAGGGTGGCCACCGGTTCATCGGAGTCGCGCAGATCCTCGCGCACCACCGGCGCCGGCGGGCGCAGGTCGGCAAGCTCCACCGGCTTGGCGGAAATCCAGAAGATCGCCAAAAGCGGCAGGAGCACGACAAGCGTCACGCTCAGCAGCGTGGGCAGCATCAGGCCCCAGGCCAGCCGTGCCTCGCGTCGGGCAAGCGGCCCCTGCCCTTTGGGTGGGGTGGCGGTGGTCATGACGGCGCTCCGGCGGCGGCAGGGTGGCCCGGCGCGCGAACGCCGGGCCACGCGATCATTCGATCGCGGCAAGCTCCTGATTGAGGAGTTCCACCGTTTCCTCGGCGCCGCGCACACCGTCGATGTATTCGCGCACCAGACGGTTGATGATCTGGCTGTTGATGATGTTGGACGCCAGCGCCAGCTGCCCGTCCGCCACGCCCCAGCGCTGCGCCACGTCGAGGCCGCCCACGATCTCGTCGATCATCTCGGCCGCGTAGAGGTCACCCAGCGGCGCGCGCCGTTCGACGCCCACATCGAGCTGCGACCACGCCTCGGTGAAGGCCGAAGGGTTCTCGCCATCGCCACGGCGCACCGGGAACTTGCCCTCGGGCGCGATGGCCAGCGTCGCGGTGTAGCCGTCCGACATCGAATACTCGATGAAGGACTGCGCAGCCTCGGTGTCGGCATCCGCCGTGACCCCGAAATAGCGCATATCGGCCCAGGCGGCGCCTTCGGGGTTCGAGGGACCGGCGAAGTTGGTGACGATACCGGTCAAGCCGGCGAGTTCGGCCGAGGTGGGATCGTCATTGATCGTCGGCGGCGCGTCGTCGCGCAGGCCCGCGAGTTCGTCGAGGATGAAGGGCGACCAGATGATCATCGCCGCGCGTCCCGCGAAATAGAGCTCGCGCGACTGCTGCCAGAAGAGCTCCCCCTCGGGGCTGGCCTCGACGATCGCCTTGTAAAAGTCCAGAACCTCGACCGTCGGGCCGACCTCGAGCGGCTGGAACCCGTCGGGACCCACCGGCGAGACGCCATTGGCGAGGAACACGTGTTCCAGCACCTGGCTCATGAAGTTCTCGTCCACCTTGGTCGCAGCAACGAAGCCGAACATCTCCGGCGGGTTGTGCAACGCCTCGATCGCGGCCAGCACGTTCGCATAGCTCGTCGGAGGCTCCAGCCCGTTCTCCTCGAACAGGTCTGCGCGATAGACGATCATCTGCGTCCAGCCATCCACGGGGACGGAGGCGTAGCCCTCATCCACCGCCGCCATGTCGAGCGCGCCGGAGGCGAAGGTGTCCGTCCCGAGGCTCTCGATCACTTCCGTGGCCGCCTCGGCATCGAGGATGCCCGCGTCGTACCATGGCAGCGCGTATTGCAGCGTGTGGTAGATCACGTCGGGCAGGTCGCCGGCCGCGAAAGCCGCCGTGGCCCGCGTGCCCAGATCGCTCTCGGTCACCGGGATGACTTCCACCTCGATGCCGGTCTCGGCGGTGAAGTCGGCGGCCATGGCCTGCTGGCGTTCGAGGCGCTCGGGCTGTTCCTCGGTGGTCCAGAAACGGATCGTGTCCGCTCCGGCCGACGTGCTCAGCGCCAGCACCGAGGCCGCCGCCATCAGGGCCACGCGCCCCATCGGTTTCGTCGTCGTCATGTCTATCCTCCCGTTGGTTTTTCTCAGGCAAGTGTCGTGGTGATGGTCCCTTGGGTCGTCTCCCTCGGCGCATCCGTGACCCGGGCGAAGAGCCTGTCGGACGCGCGCGGGATCAGCCGCGCGGGCACGATCCGTCGCAGATCCTCGGGCGCAGTGCCGCGTATGTTCGCGATCAGCATCTCGGCCAGCGCGCGGCCGGCGGCGCGGGTGTCGACCGCGTAGCTGGTCAGCGGCGGATCGGAGACGGCCGCCTCGGGGCTGCCGTCATAGGAGATCACGGCGAGGTCCCGGCCCACCTTGCGGCCTGCGCGTATCGCGGCGCGGTAAAGCCCCAGCGCCGCCACGTCGAGCGCGCAGACCACGGCCGTGGGCGGCTGAGGATGATCCAGCAGGCGCAGCCCCGCGACCGCGCCATCCTCGACGGTGAACACGCCCTCGACCATCAAGGCGGGATCGGGTGCGAGACCGGCCCCGGCCAGCCCGTCGAGAAACCCCTGCCGCCGCAACCGGGAAAAATGGAACTCGGGCAGGCCGCCCATATAGCCGATGCGCCGGTGGCCGAACCCCGCCAGCCGCTGCACGGCGGCGCGCATCGCGCCTTCGCCGTCGATGTCGAACCACGCGCAATCCGTGGCGTCCCCGGTCCGGCCAAACAGGATGAAGGGCACGCCCCTGCCCCGCAGCAGCGAGATACGCATATCCCGCGTCTTGGTGCGCGGCAGGATGAAGCCGTCGACCTTCCGCTCGTCGAGAAGGCGCGTCATCGTCGCGACCTCGTCGGCCTCGTCCTCGGAGGTGGCGACGGTCAGGGTCCAGCTTTCCTCGCTCGCGCCACGGCTGATCCCGTCGAGAAAATCGGTGAGGAACGGCTTGTGCGCGTCGGAGCGCCCGGCATTGAGCACCAGTCCCAGCGACCGCGCGCGGCCCGTGCGAATGGCCTGCGCCTGCGCCATTGGCCGGTAACCCATCCGCTCCGCCGCCCGCCGCACGCGCAGGCGCGTCGCCTCGGCGATATCCGGGTAATCGTTGAGCGCTCGGCTGACGGTGCCCTTGGACAGCCCAAGCGCTGCGGCCAGATCGTTGATCGTGACCCGCACGCGGCCCGGTCCGGCATTGCTGCTGTTCGGCATTGATCTCACTCCCCGGAGGAAGTGTTTTGTTCCGAAACCGGTTTCGGCAAGGGTTTTTTCGCGGTGGGCCATATCGACCCGGAGAAGAGCGTCGAAACCGGAGCGTCGATGCCCGACGGTTCCCTGCCGCCGGGGCGTGGATCGTGCCGCAAATGGCTGTGGGAAAAGCGCGGCGTCGCCGTCGCCACGATCGCAGGGGACGGGATACCGCGCGCGCCCAAATCTCAGGCGAGCGCGAGGACTTCCTCCATCGCGCGGGTGATCGTATCGAGACAGGCGGGGTCGGAGAAGCGATGGTCCGCGCCCTTCACCAGTTCCAACCGGATGTCGGGGCCTTCCATATGCTCCAGAAGCCGCAAGGCGACGGACATGGGCACATCGGCATCCGCCGTCCCCTGCAACATGCGCACCGGCACGGCCACCTCCAGCGGGCTGCGCAGCACGAGGTGATCGCGCCCGTCCTCGATCATGCGGCGCGTGACGATCATGTCCTCGCCATACTCGGACGGCAGCGCGACCTGCCCCTCGTCCATGAGCGTGGCGCGCTGCTGCTGAGACCATTCGGCCCACATCCCGTCCTCGGCGAAATCGGGCGCGGCCGCGATGGTCACCAGACCCGCGATCTTCTCCGGCATGCGTCCGGCCATCAGAAGGCTGATCCAGCCGCCCATGGACGACCCCACCAGGATCACCGGCCCCTCGGTCAGCGCGGTGATCGCGGCCTCGGCATCCTCGGCCCAGTCGCCGATACACCCCTTGGTGAATTCACCGCTGCTTGCCCCGTGGCCGGAATAGTCGAACCGCAGGAAGGCACGGCCCGTCCGCCGCGCCCAGGCCTCCAGATGCACGGCCTTGGTGCCGGTCATGTCCGAGCGCAAGCCACCCAGGAACACCACGCCCGGCTCACGCCCGGAAAAGCGGTGATAGGCGAGCCTGCGGCCCTGCGCGGTTTCAAGAAATTCGGTGTCGTTCATCGCGTGTCCCTTGTGTCGCCGGTACCCTGCCCCGTGGTGGCGGCGCAGACAATCCCCGGACCCGCAGGCCGGCAGTTCGACGCCCATGGGTCAGGTTCATCAATACCCGGCGCCCCTGGATATCGGCCGCGCGAACACCCAGATGGCCTTGACGCGGTCTGTTTGCCCCGGCATTCAGGCCGCGTTTCGTACATACCCGCAACCGGGCGTTCCGTAGGCGCCAAACCGACGAGGAGACTGGCCGATGAGCCGAATTTCCCTGACCTTCCCCGATGGCGCGAGCCGATCCTACGAGGCCGGCATCACCCCTGCCGAGGTCGCCGCCGACATCTCTCCCTCGCTCGCGAAAAAGGCCATCAGCGCCACCGTGAACGGCGCCCACTGGGACCTGCAATGGCCGGTGGAGGCCGATGCCGAAATCGCCATCCACACCATGAAGGACGAAGCCCCGGCGCTCGAACTCATCCGCCACGACCTCGCCCATGTCATGGCCCGCGCGGTGCAGGAGATCTGGCCCGAGGTGCGCGTCACCATCGGCCCGGTGATCGAGAATGGCTGGTACTACGATTTCGACCGGGCGGAGCCCTTCACCCCCGAGGATCTCGGCCAGATCGAGTCTAAGATGCGCGAGATCATCAACCGCCGCGATCCCGTCACCACCGAGATCTGGGACCGCGAGCGCGCGATCCGCTACTACGAGGCCAATAACGAGCCCTACAAGGTCGAACTTGTTGGCATGATCCCCGAGGATCAGCCGATCCGCATGTACTGGCACGGCCACTGGCAGGACCTCTGCCGCGGCCCGCACCTGCAGCATACCGGCCAGCTTCCGGCAGACGCCTTCAAGCTGATGAGCGTCGCCGGCGCCTACTGGCGCGGGGACTCGAACCGCCCGATGCTCCAGCGCATCTATGGCGTGGGTTTCCGCAACCGCGAGGATCTGAAGGCTTACCTCACCTTCCTCGAAGAGGCCGAGAAGCGCGACCACCGCCGGCTGGGCCGCGAGATGGAGCTGTTCCATTTCCAGGAGGAAGCGCCGGGCATGGTGTTCTGGCACCCCAACGGCTGGACCATCTACCGGGCGCTCGAGGATTACATGCGCCGCCGTCTGGACCGCGCGGGCTACAAGGAGATCAGGACCCCGCAGGTCGTCGACCGCAAGCTGTGGGAGGCCTCGGGCCACTGGGACAAGTACCGCGAGAACATGTTCATCACCGAGATCGACGAGGAACATGCCAACGAGAAGCGGACGAATGCGCTCAAGCCCATGAACTGCCCCTGCCACGTGCAGATCTTCAACCAGGGGCTCAAGTCCTACCGCGACCTGCCGCTCAGGCTGGCCGAATTCGGATCGTGCCACCGCTACGAGGCCCATGGCGCGCTCCACGGGTTGATGCGCGTGCGCGGCTTCACGCAGGACGACGCGCATATCTTCTGCACGGAGGACCAGATCGAAGCCGAATGCGCGGCCTTCATCGAGCTGCTCTCCGGCATCTACCGCGACGCGGGTTTCGAGAGTTTCGACATCAAGCTCTCGACCCGGCCCGAGGTCCGCGTCGGCTCCGACGAGATCTGGGACAAGGCCGAAACCGCGCTTGAAAAGGCGATCCTCAGCGTCCGCAACGACTACGAGATCGACCCCGGCGAAGGCGCGTTCTACGGGCCGAAGCTGGATTTCAAACTGACCGACGCGATCGGGCGCGAGTGGCAGTGCGGAACCTTTCAGGCGGATTTCAACCTGCCCGAACGGCTCGACGCATATTACATCGGCCCCGACGGGGAAAAACACCGCCCCGTCATGCTTCACCGCGCGATCCTGGGCTCCTTCGAGCGCTTCATCGGCATCATGATCGAGAACTACGCGGGGCGCCTGCCCTTCTGGTTGGCGCCGCGGCAGGTCGTGGTGGCCTCCATCGTGTCGGAGGCCGATGACTACGTGCAGCAGGCCGTGGCCGCGCTGACCAAGGCAGGGCTGCGCGCGGAGGCCGACATCCGCAACGAGAAGATCAACTACAAGGTTCGCGAGCATTCCGTCGGCAAGGTTCCCGTGATCCTGGCGGTGGGGCGCAAGGAGGTCGAGGACGGCACGGTCACCGTGAGGCGACTGGGCGAGAAGCAGACGCAGGTGATGGCCCTCGACGCGCTGGTGGCCGAACTGGCCGCCGAGGCGGTTCCGCCGGACCTGAGGTAGGGGCGCGGAAAAGCCGGCTTTTCCGGGCCGGATTTGCCGGCAAATCCGCACGCCGGAAAGGGAAAGCGATGCGCCAGTGGTCCTTCGAAACCGGCTTCGGCTACGACAACCTCGTGCTGGGGGAGGCCGACACCCCGCGGCCCGGCCCGCGCGACGTGCTGCTGGAGATGCGCGCCGCGTCCCTGAACTAGGTCACGCACTCATAAATGACTAGCGTCGTTTTGGCTTTGCTGATTCACTCTTTGGAAAGAGGAGAGCAGCATGT